>Ga0209542_10000920_pt1 | contig 70207 bp, 96 predicted proteins | sample RifCSPhighO2_01_FD_184028 | JGI IMG/M metagenome (GOLD analysis project Ga0209542, IMG submission 184028) | Soil microbial communities from Rifle, Colorado - Rifle CSP2_plank highO2_0.1 (SPAdes) (version 2) | ecosystem: Environmental > Terrestrial > Deep subsurface > Rock core/Sediment ...
AAGAGTACGATTGAATTTTTTGGCTTATGGGAAGAAATAAACAACCCCGATTTTAAAGGGGTCGAATTCGACTCCTTTCTAAGACAGGCAGGCTCAAATGCGTTTGTATTATCTCCTCAGAAATGGATTGAAAAGACCAATGCTGCTGGTTTAATCTCTCGGTCAGGCAAGGGAGGAGGGAGGTTTGGTTAGTAAATGACTCCTAAAGAAACCCTGCGCAGCGTCCTTGCCGCTTTCGAGCAAGAAAACATCCGCTACTGCCTGCTGCGAAATTATGAGTTTCTGCTCGATGAAAACCTGCCCCCGGAAAGCCTCGATACGGCCATAGCGAAAGACGATCTGCCCAAAGCAGACCGTATTCTCCGCCACTACGGCTTCGAACAGCGCACCCAGCAGTTCTCGCTCGTGCACAAAGCGTATTTCAAAGTTCTGGGGCTGCAGAAAGCCAGCTTTGATATGCAGGTCGGCGGAGTCCACTGGAATGACATGCAATATCTTGGCGAGGAGATTTTTTCCCGGCGGAAAAAAATGGCGTTCTTTTCGACGCTCTCGGACAACGATTATTATGTCATGCTTATCGCTCATTCTATCCTTGGAAAACGCTTCTTCAAGCCGAAATACCAGCAGATTTTGAAAACGCTGCACGCCGATACAGAAAAAGTCTCCGCTGAATTGAGCAAGATTTTTACCCAGAACATGGCCCGCCAGCTTGTAGAGAAAGCGGCAGCAGGAAACTTCATGATGATAAAGCCCTTCCTTCCCCTCAGCACTTTTGTCTGCAAGAAGCCAAAGCGCATGGGGACACTTGCGGCGCTCTCGTGGCGCTGGCTGCTGCAAAAAAAGAATCCATTTCGGATAGCGCCACTCATCAGCATTGTGGGACCGGACGGCGCCGGAAAGAGCACGCTCGTACAGGTGCTGCAGGAAGCATTGGAGAAAACTGGAAGGAAAGCCGCCATCATCTACGTCGGCCGCGGAAGGCAGAACATCCTTCCGTTCAGCAGCATCGGCAGAGCCTACAAGCGGGCGGAAAAGCGCCGGGATGGACAGACAGAAAAAAGAGGAGAAAGCAGGAAAAAAAAGCGCCCTCTCCTCCGCTCTCTGCTGTACAATCTCATGGCGCCGGTTTTTGCCCTCGACTTATATCTCCGCTCTCTCTTCACCATCCTCCCTTTGCGGCTGAAGAAGACAATCGTCATCACGGACCGCTACTGTTCCGACATTTTGCTCATGAAGCACGTGCCGCTGGCTGTCAAGAAGCTGCTCGTCAAAATCTTTCCAAAGCCAACGCTCTCCATCCTTCTCTGGAACACGCCGGAAGCCCTGCACGCCCGGCGGGAAGAAGAATCAGTCGCAGAATTGCAGCGGCAGATGGAAATCTTTAACACACAGCAGTATTCGTTGCGGGTACGAACCCAACAGGGGAAAGCGGATACAGAAAGAGTAACTACTTTCGTGCTGACGGAATTGATGAAAAGATGGTGGTGAGAGAAGCGATTGACAAAAGAAGAAGCGCCACTTTTCTTTGAACGGCATTGCATAATGCTATTAAATAAACTCTAACTCCCGATTCCCATGGGTGAAGAGAAGACGCTTTACATAACCCCCAGCATCCAACAGTTTCTCTGGGCAAATTACTTTCCCCGAGAAGTGCCACCCAGAAAAGGCCTTTTGCTTGCCGGAAAAGGCGACGACGAATACTGGTATGCGAACACGGGAATCGCCGAAGGCTGGTTCTTTGCATACGAACAGCAGGGAAATATCAGCGGTTCTCTGCTTGAAGGCTATTTACAGCGGCAGAGAACAGAAGTGAAGATTGTTCCTTGGATGCATCACTTGAATAAAGAGTATGATGTGGGCTTTGAAGAATTCCTCCAGAACTCGGGGGTTAGCACGGCTAAGGACCTTATCCTCCTGAAGCCGACTGCAGAGAAAGGAAAAAAGCATTTTGTGATAGACTATTTCCGGAGGAGAGAGCAGTCATTTGAGCCAGCATCTTTAGTGGTAGTTCCTCGCATTAATACAGTTGCAGAAAGGAACATACAGCAAGGGATACATGATATCACTAAAATAATAGAATCTGCTGAAAAGAGTTTGAAAATAAAGAACTAGTGGATTCTCCGTTCACCAAACGAAATTGATGAACGTGTTCTAGCCGAAAAAGATCAGTAAGGAGTGATATCTTCAGGATTCTCTACTGTCGTAGAACCTTGCGCATAACACGACTTGGGGAAAACCAAACGCTGGCCTTTCAGCGCTTCTATGGGTTCCCGTTCTCTATAGACTGTAAAACAAAAGTCTGCCGTTGCTCCATACTGCTGCAAAACCCCTGCTATGGCTTTTGAAATGTCTTGTTCCAGCTGGGATTCCAGGGTGACTATCCGGCGTAGGGTCATATCATCTAAACTTCTCAACCACACCATCCTTTCACCGGCTCTCTTTAATTCTTCCTGATACTCTTGGTCTATAAGGACTGCCATGGAAAATAACCCCAAAAACATTTTTCAGTTCTCTTATTTTTAAGAATTTAGATGCCGAAAGACACAGGTAGCACAAAAGTGCGGACTCACCAAAACGCCATCCTAAAAACTTTCTTCTTACCATACGTCTCCACCAGAATTTCATAAATAGCCTTGTACGGCAGATGTAAAGAAGTCTTATGCGCCTCTGCACCCCGGCCGCCGACGGAGATGTCAACCAGCTTATCGTCCAGAGATGGCTCGTCATGGATAAAAACTGCCCGAATGCCGCCATAGTTGTCATTTATTTTCCCGCGCTCTAGCGGATTTGAATATATCTCTGCAAAGCTGACAAATGGTGTGCAGGTACCGGATTCCATACTTGATGGAATGCATTCGTTTTTGTCATAAACCGCTTCGTATCCTTCCGGGATGACTTCTATGACAGAATTATCAGACCGCATACGAGGCACCCGCGGCGCAAAAAATGGCCGATAGTCCTGAGACTGCAATCCGGCTTCGGTAAAAAGCTTCTCGACGACACTTTCATTGACGATGCCAAAACTTTTCCCCCAGCGATTGAGCGTCCGGCGCTTGCGCAAGCTTCCCCCATTATGGGGCTTTTTTTTTGGAGCATGCCCCTCCATCCGCAGCTCCGGCAGCACGAACACGTACGGTTCAGATCCGACGACGCCATACAAAGCTTTGATAACGCGGTTTGGTGACCAATGCTCTTCTGGCAAAGTTTGCTGCAGCAACGCAGCTTTCTCATGGCAGGTATTTGTAGTGCCAGAATGGCGATAGGCCCGAAGATCACTACGGATATCGTAGCCCAGCTCGACTGCCTGGCCTAAGATGTAATGCCGCTCTCGGGAAAGTGCTTCGACCAAGGGAATTCTCTGAGAAGAAAGCAACTCAGAAGAGAACTGTTTAGGCTCCTGTTTTGGCAGTATCATGATTGTTTCCTACGCAATATGCTTGGGCCCGGGAGAGGCTCTTCTTCTGATCTCTTCTTCCTGCAGCTCAATTTTCTCTTCCACCATCTCCCGCAAGACACGCTCAATAACTCTGGACGTATGACTGCCTTCCGTATAATCAGCAGGGCCGAAAGCCAGCACGCGGCTATCTCGCTGTAAGGCGTACGCCTGCCGGAAAGCCTCTTCTGACGCCGGATTATAGACCGCCAAGCTCTTGCCGCCGCGCTTATTCAGGGTTTCAAAACTCGGCACATCACTTGCCCCATCACCGATATACAGCATATTCTCAAAAGGCACCCGCCGCAAGTCCCGGGGCAGCATGCCATTCAGGTCAATATCCGGATTGACGTTCCCCCCTTTGTTGATCAGATGAATGAACTCCGGCTTTTTGGCATGGCCGATAACCCGGGCAATTTCAGCGATCGTGCCATGCTCATCTTCCAGGAATTCCGCGCCAAAAACTCCCGTGAGGTAGGGTCCGAGCGCACTCCCAATAACCATCTCTTTCAGGCCGGAACTGATGACATAGAACTCGAGCTGCACATTGTACGGCGCATACGCCGGATCAGCAGTTATCTGTTCTTTGAGGCGGGGAAGAAACTCCGGCAGGCCGGCATGCAGCTGCACCTCTTTTCCGAGTTCGCGAAGCTCGGCATTGGAGAGTTTGGGAAAATCGCTTTTGCGGACATACCGCAGCATAAGGTTCAGGTACGCACACTCATCATCGAGATTGACGCCATCTTTTTTTGCCGCAGCAACCATCTGGTCTTTCTCCTGCCAGAACGCTTTTCCTTCTATTTTGTACTTGCGAAAGAGTGCGGCCTGCATATATTCTGCAGAAAGCGTCAAATCAAAATCGAAAAGAACAGCAAGGATGTTTTCCAGGGCCATGAGATGCTCGGGCAAGGGTTATTATATAAACTTTTAGCAGCTGAAAAAGCGGAACAAAGAACTGTCCAAAACTACTTACTTTTTTTCTTTACCATAGAACAGGTCTTCCTGAGCAACCAGCGTGCTTTCATCTGCCGGAGAACAGTGTACGCCGAACGTGCTATTTTGAATTTGGCGATAGAGCACCGGGCTGACGTACACGGTGCTAGGCTCTCCCACCGGGCGGGGATTTACAGAGTAAGGACCGTCATCTTCGGCTATGCATTTCTCAGCATCCAGAAAAGCATGATAATTAGCAAGAGTCTGATGCAGCGAACAGCCTTGGGGCTCTCGGCCGGTTTCATCAACATATTCCCAGCTGACGTACACCACTTCTTCCAGGCCTCGAGGCGTGCCTGATGCTTGCTTTTTCTTCGATGGTATTTTCGCCATTTTTATCCTCCTTGCTTTTCAACAACTTTTTTTAGAGTTTAGCACTTATTTAATCACTTTGTCAATCTTCTCTTTCAGCTGCGCTTTCTGCTGGAAGCCGATGATACGCTCAATTTCTTTTCCCCGCGAGAAGACAATCAGGCAGGGGATGCCACTGATGTCATATTCCTGTGCAATAGTTGGGTAATCATCGACAGAAATCTTGGCAAAAGTGAGCTTGCCGGCGTATTCTTTGCTCAATTCTTCAAAAACCGGCGCCAGCATCCGGCAGGGCCCGCACCAGGCTGCCCAGAAGTCCACGATGACTGGAAGAGGCGATGCTAAAACATCCTTTTGGAACGTTTCCGCTGTCAATTCCTGGACCATGCCGGGGGGAGAGCGGGGCAAAAGTTTATAAAAGCTATGAATCTTTATTTAAAGAAAAAAAGAAAGAAAAAGTGGTGCATAGCATGAAACAGCAGCAGCGAGCCTTTTCAAAATTTTTTTTGATACTTCTGTTATTGAGCCTCCTGCTTAGCGCCATTCCCTTGGCCTCCGCCGCAGAGAATGATTGCGTGTATTTTTTTACCGGAAAAGAATGCACGTCCTGCCAAGATATTGAGACACTCTTACAGGAACTGGAGACTGCTTACCCCGAACTGCAGGTGAAGCGCTTTGATGCCTACCATGAAGAGCAGGATGCGCTCTTGTTCCGGCAGTTCTTAGAGGGGCACAGCATTTCCGAAGCATCGCAAGGCGTTCCCGCAGTTTTCCTGGGAAAAAGCTATCTCGTTGGAAAAGAGCCGATCAGTAAATTCCTGGCCCAGCAAGTCCGGGAAGAAGAGAACGGCGACTGCCCGATGACGGTGCTTGAGGAAAGCGTCGGCATCGTCGGCGAGAAAGAGCCTCGGCATATTCTGGAGACCATCACGTTCGGCGTGGTAACCACTGCAGCGTTGCGGGATGCTTTTCTGCCCGCAGGATTGGCGTTACTCCTTCTCCTCTTCGGGATCAGCATACTGTTCCCGCCCACTCCGGTGGTAAAACACGGGCTAAGCCTTGCTGCGGGCATGGGAGTTGCCTTATTCCTGCTGGGCTTTCTGCTCCTTCCACGGTTAGGTATCAGCGAAGGCTTCCGAACGATTGTTGCGGTCTTCGCAATTCTTGGGGGGGTGGTCCAGCTGTCCAGTTTCCTGCGAAAGAAAAAGATAACGCTTTCAGAGCAGCTCCAGAAACGCTGGGCACGCGTTGAGAAAGTGCTTGCATCGCCCCTAACTTTGTTTGGCATTGGTTTCCTGGCGGCTTTCTTTGGTGCTGCTTCTCCGGGAAAGATCTTTGCGCTCTTGGGAGAATTTTCTCGGACCTCATTTACGAGTGCGGTAGCCCTGCCGCTGTTCCTCTATTTCCTCAGTATCTTCCTGCTTCCCCTGCTGCTGCTGACGTTGGGCATGCAGCAGCTCTGGAAACGCCTGCACCGCACGGCACAGGAAAAAGGAACTTCTGATATGGAGCGGGAACGCTGGACGGCACATCTGGAAAAAGTTTTCAAAGCGATCCTGGCAGCCGCTTTGCTTCTGGTGGCGATTATCGTGCTTCTGGCAGCATAAGAAACAGGTGCAAATAGCTTTTGGAAGAACAGATTATTTTTATAGGGACCTTAAGAAAAGAAGAAAAACTATGATAACACCACTGGAAATCAAAAGAGTGTTTTCTCTGCTAGAAAAAGAGCATCAGCCGACGATGCTGGAAACGCTCAAGAACTATACGCCGTTCCAGAAAGTCGTCATGACCTTGCTGAGTTCCCGCACCAAAGATACGAAGACTATTCCGCTCGTCAAGAAACTATTTTCCAGATATAAATTACCCGAAGATTTTATCAGAGCTTCCATCTCAGAACTTGAGAAAGCGTTGTATGGCATCGGCTTTTATCGGGTGAAAGCACGGAATGTGCAGAAGCTGAGCCGGATTATCGTCGACAAATATAATGGTTCCGTTCCCTCTACTTTTGGGGAATTGACCAGCCTGCCCGGCGTCGGCAGGAAAACGGCCAATTGTGTTCTGGCGTATACGTTCAACCAGCCAGCCATTGCGGTCGATACGCACGTGCATCGGATTGCGAACCGCCTGGGATGGGTGAAGACGAAAAATCCCGAAAAGACGGAAGCTGCTTTACAGGAGATAGTGCCACAAGCGCTCTGGAAAGAGGTCAATAAGCTCTTGGTGGATCACGGGCAGCGGATTTGTGTGCCAATCATTCCGAAATGCCACCGATGTGTGATTCGAGAGTTCTGCTTGTATGGAAGGGCGCAGGGGCCGTAAGAAAAAGGAGTGTTAAAGTGCACGAAGAAATGAGCAATATCTATTCTTCAAAAACGCAGGTGTATTTGTTATCCGCCACCGCCACTTGCCCTCCTGCCCCTAAGCAGCAATTAGAAATTTCCCGGAGTTTGCTGCAGAAAGCTTCGCCACCTCTGTCGCATTTCTTTTGAACGCACTTCTCATACCCTGCAAAGTTCTTATCTTTCATGGCCAGCAGCGAAAAAACGACCATCAGCGCAACCAGGCCGTAGAGAAGGAAAAGGAGGAGGCGTTGGCCGATGGTTAGTTTTTCAGATTCCACAGAATTGCAGCGAGGGACGGAGTTATATAAGCTTTCTGATGGGGAGTGATGAGCACTTAAAAGTAGTTCTAAGAAGAAAGTTTTATAAAAAAGCTATCTTAGGGGGGCTCTATGGCCGAAACATTGCTGTACTCCGCAGGCATTGAAGCCTATGTTGGCGAAGATACTAATGGAAAGTATTTCCGGAAGGTGTTAGGAAATAGCTTTACATTCCCGGACGCAGACCAGATTGAGAGAGAAATTGCCGTTCTACAAAATCTTTCCCACCCGGGAATACCCCGCCTTCTTGAAGCTTCTACCAATGGGCACGTAGAACTCAAGCGAGAGTACAAAGACGGCAAATCCTTGCGGCAGCTGCTGGACGAAGGAAGAACGTTCGGACGGGAAGATGTTCTGGATCTTGCTTTACAAGTCTTAGGGGAACTGGGCTATGCGCATGGCAAAGGGATTCTTCATCAGGACGTCAAACCAAGCAATCTGATTTACGATGAAAATACCGATACACTGGCTGTCGTTGATTGGGGCATTGCCAAGCTGCGATATTTCAGCGGAACAACGGCTTCAACTATTAATGGAAGCCTGTCGTACATGGCGCCGGAACAGCTGAAAGGTAAATCTTTTCCCTCTTCTGATTTGTATTCGTTAGGGGCGACGCTTGTCGAGCTCTTGACGGGAAAGCCGCTCGATACGTATGTTGAAGGAGAAAGCATCTTCGAACAACGAGTAAAATTGCCGGAGACTATTGATTTAGGATTACGGAATGTTCTGGAACGCCTGCTGGAAACGGACTGCCGGAGGCGATATCAGAGCTGTGCAGAAGTAGTGCATGTTTTCGAAGAGCTGCAGAGGCAGCCCTTGGCGTATGCGCCCAGAAACACCGGAAACGGAAGTTTTCCTCCCGCAGTTCATCGCGGAGAATCTTCTGCCGAACCCTCGGTGGATAGTGTTGTGGAGCAGGCAATTAAAATTTTAGAAGACCGCAGTAATGGATTTAGCCGCCCCAGATTGATAGAAACCATCATCCCAAAAGTGGAAAGCGCGTTGGGGTACGAATTTGTGGAAGAACACGATGGCTTCCGGTTTTTAACCGCGGAAACGGATGAAGGGGGGTTAAGCGTCCTCGTGAACCAGGGTTATAATTTTTATTTTGCCCAGCTTAAAGATCGGAGGCTGTTTGACAAATTTACTGAGCATATTGAAACATACATTGGAATTTTTCCACGCTTTGATCACCTGCCGAAAAAAGCTGAAGAAATCGCCCAAGAACAACAGCGAGAATTCCCCACACCAGAGGCTCTGGGGATATCGAACAACTGGAATAATGAAAACCATAGGGGTGAAGTCAAAAAAGATAATCTCATTCTGGGGCCTCTTATAGGAACTCTTCTTGGACTCGCCTGCGGCGGTATTGCTGGACTGGTTGGAGGACCAGGGGAATATGATTTTACTGCGGCAATCGCTACCGGATCGGCCGTTGAAGCGGCTTTCTGCTCATGGGGCTTTTTCAGCTATCGCTCTGGAAAAAAAGAACAACAGAAACTCCTCGACAAAATTCAGCCTTTCCCTCCCGAACAAATCGAAGCCTGGAAGCCGTATCATGGAAAAATTCTGAAAGATGCCGACGCCATCCGGGCTGCGGCATATGGAACGGACTTTGCGCTGAGCACCAAAGAAACAGCCGAACAAAGCCAGCCGCTGGAAGAACGCGTTAGATAAAACTTCTTCTTATCGTCGTAAAATAGCCTATCGTCGTACCAGAGCAATCCCCCTGATCAATGCCGCCACTGCCCACACCCCGTTCAGCATCAGAAACGGCCAGGCACGCAGAGAAAAAGCATAGGCCCCCAGCAACACTGCTCCGAGAAAGTTCAGGGCATTATACCCAAGATTATTCCTATTGAACTGTTTGGTGAACTCATCGAGCAGAAACCCCGCTAAGATGCAGGCCATGCCTACCAATCCGACGATAAGAGCGATTACCATTGCAGTTCAGGGCGATTTTTTTTATTCGCGGATTGCATGAGCAGAACAAATTGATTGCCAAGCGCCGTGCAAAGCTTTTCTTTTTTCAAGAGCTGCTGCTTGAGCAACGACAGCTCCCGACGATGAGGCAGGTCAAGAAAATGCAAGCGCTCTTCCAGCGGCAGATGGCGGGAGAGAAACGCATGCATCTTTGCATAGGAAGCTGCCACCGTGCGGAACTCTTTTTTTGCAGCCCGTATGTCCTGAATGGTTTTTTGGAGAGAGAAATAATCGTCTGTTGCGAGTTTCCGGGCAACCACTGAAATCTGTTCCCGGTCTTGGCGAAGGGCTGCAAGCTTCAATTCAATCAGGTGCCGGGCATGGGTGCGCAGCCGTTCCCGAATCGCATCCGCTTGGTGCAGCTGCTTGAGTGCTGCTTGCGCGACCGCTAATTCTTTTCTCGCTTGATTTTCCTGTTCAACGGAAAGCGCATACAGCAGCGCGGGACGCCTCTTTGTGCCTTTGCGCAGCGGCAGGAGCCAGGAACGCTGGAAATTCTGCACCAGAGGAACGACCGCATCCAAAATGTCAACCTCTTTTTTCAAAGAACGAAGCTCCATCCCTGAAGAAAGGCTGGTTTGTTATATAAACATTCTTTTCTGCACACTGAAAAAAGAGCCATTTTGCCAGAAATCATGATTTTTCTCTCCATAAAAAGCAAAACGCTTTTAAATGCAGAAATTTTCCTATCCCCTAAAAGAGGTGATAATTATGGCAAAGCTAAGAGGAAAAGCCGCCAATCTCATCGGGAGCTGGTCGTTCCTGGTTGGGTTGATTTTAGCGGTACTTCTGGGAGTAGGGTTTACTGGCAGCTATGCTGCGACGATGGTCTGGCTTGTTTTCTTGCTGGGCGTTGTGGTGGGATTGCTGAACATAACGGTAGGGGAAGCATCAGCGTTCCTGACCAGTGGAACGGTATTAGTGCTGGTGTCTTTCTTGGGCGTACAGGAAGGCGTCTTTGATGGCGTCGCACCCCTGCTTGCGAATGTGCTGCGGTCCATTCTGACCCTGTTCGTGCCGGCGACCATTATAGTAGCGTTGCGGGCAGTGTTTGGCTTGGCGCGGCGCTAAGCTAAGCATTTTTTTTCTTTTTTTTTCTTATTCTTGGAAATGTTGTGTTAAGATCAAATTTCATTCTTAGTTTGCGCACGCCACGAGTGGCGCAGGGGCTACGACACGAAAAAGCAAATTCGCGTGTCTCTTTCAAAAAGCTTTTTAAGTAGCTTTCTTTTTTGCAGTCGTGTGCGGCAGTGGTGTAGTGGCTATCATACTGCCTTGCCAAGGGCAAGCGCAATGAGGCTGTGACCCGGGTTCGAAGGCAAGCAATCTGCAAAAAAGGATGATTCTTGCGTGAAAGTCCCGGCTGCCGCAGTTTACTGAAGATATAAAGAGGTGAAACGATAAAAACAATTCTTTTCGTGGCATTGATCAGCACGTTTCTGTTTGTAACTGCTTGTGAAGAGATAGCATCATTTCAACAAGAGAACAGAGCACAGAAGCAAATCCCACCGGCACCAGAACTTCCTCAAGAGACTGCTCCAGCACTAACAACAGCAGAAGGCGAGAGAGCCATCATAGAAACGGAAACCGCAGAGCAAAAACAGGCTTGTGTACGTACAGAAGATTGTTCTGAGGGGTTAGAATGCATCGATAATTCCTGTCAAACGCTCACTTCTCTGTATGAAATCGATGACGAAAATTGTCCAGTAACGTGCACTCTGCAGAGTGTCCAGCTCCGTACCAGCGATGGGGAGGATTATTCTCTGTGGCGAGGGCAGGGCAGCTATACGGCAGCGGGCGCTGTAGCCTGGAAAGTTATGGGCACGCCAGTGTATTGCCAAATGGAAACGCCGCTCGTGCCGATAAAATTCATCAAGAAAACAACGGGAAAAGTTATTGAAGAGGAGATTGTAACTCTCAAAGAAAGGGAAACCACGCCAGTTATAACCCATCCGCTTATTCCGCGGATAAAGTTTACGATAACCCTTGAAAAAGTGGAAGAGGAATGTACGGAATAAGAAAATAATGACCTCAAACTAAAAAGCAGAAAAGAGCTTTTAAATAGCCGCATCCCTTTTTCTGAGAGATGAACAAAATTCTCACGTATCTTTCTCTTCCGATACTCGTCGGCCTGGCTGCCATCGGCATACGAAATCTGGTGACTGATGAACAGCCCGCTCCTGCCGAGACACCAGCTTTGCAAGCCTGGGTCGAGCAGCATCGAAATGATTTTCTGCAAGACGGCAGCATTCACTTTGGCATCGTCAGTGATATCGAAGGGCACCTTGCCGGTGCAGAAATTGCTGTAGAATATTTGAGACGAGAAGAAAGCGCCAGCGGGAACGCCCTTGATGCCATCATCGTCGCTGGAGACGTGTACGAGAATGAAGCAATTCGGAGAAATCCTCTGTACCCCCATTCCACTGATAACATCCAAGAAATGGTCGTGGGGCTGCAGCCTTTTGCCGAGCTGGGCGTTCCGGTGTTCATCATCCGGGGAAACCATGAAGAAGAGCGCGTGTATCAGGAAGGGCTCCGTCAACTGCAGCAGATGAATCCGGAAATCTTTGACATAAGCGATGCAACTCTCGATTTCGCTGGCATGAATATCGTCGGCAGGGGCGGCTATCACGATGCCCGCTTCCTGGCAGAGGCCGGAAGACTGCTGATAGAAGAAGATTATGCATCGGCACGGCGGGAATTAGAACGGCTCCAAGAACAAAACGAGCCCATCTTCTTCGTCACGCATGGGCCACCCAGAGCCACGACGGTGATTGATTATGTGCCGGGCTTCGGCCACGTGGGCGATCAGAATCTGACACGCATATTGAACGACAGCACGCTGAGGAATATAGTGCATCTGCACGGCCATATCCATGAAGGTGGCGGTAATGAAGAACAGTTCCCGGCAGGAACCTCCATGAATGTTGCATCCATTACACAGTATCAGAACCCGAACGGGCCGAGGGTTTTTCGGTGTTCGGGGGAGCCAGAAAGAGAATCTGTGGTGCGCTGCAGGCAAGTGATGGCACGATATGACTAGAGGCCACGAGATAATCTTATAAAAAAAAAAAAAAAGTTCATTTTTGATGGTGTACAGGCTCATCTGCTTTGATATGGACGGCGTCATTTTCCGTGACGTGAATTTCTGGATGGCGCTACATGAGAAGTTTGGAACGCTGGAAGAGGGAAAAAAGCTCACCAAGAAATATCTTCACGCCAACTACGCAAAACTCGTTGAAGAAGTCGTTGGAAAACTCTGGAAAGGGAAAGATGCCAGACCGTACTTTGAGCTGGTAAACTCGCTAGAATATTTTCACGGTGTTACGGACGTTTTTGCTTACGTCAAAAAGCAAGACTGGATTACCGCAATCATCTCCTCTTCCAGCCTCGACGTCGCAAGGCGGGTGCAGCACGATTTTGGCGTCGATCATGTTTTCGCCAATGAATTAGTGATCAAAGAGGGAAAAGTTTCCGGTGACTTCGTCTGGCCGATTGGTGCGGGAAAGCACAAAAAGGCAGAAATTCTCCTGCATCTCTGTTCTGATCTTGGCCTTCGCTCCCAAGAAACCATTTTTATAGGCGATAGTGAAACCGACATTGAAGCTTGTCGGGAAGCGGGCTTGTCCGTCGCTTTTAACTCAAAGTCGGAAGAGCTGAAGAAAGCAGTTAATGTGGTCATAGACAGTGAAAATCTGCTGGATATTCTCCCTGTTCTGAAAAAAGCAACAAAAATAGTGTGATACTCATGCCCTCCCTAATCCTCCTCATCCTCCGTTCTCAAAATCTAGAAGCGCTCCTGGACTTCTATACATCACTTCTTGCCATCTCCTTCGAAGAACACACCGACCATGGCCCGCAGCATTATGGGGCGCAGGTGGGAGAAGTGTATCTGGAACTTTATCCAACAAAGCAGGAGCAAAGGCCGTTAGATGGCCTCGGCTTTAGCGTAAGCAATTTGGAGGCAGCGCTCGCTAACATCGACCAAAAGTATATCCGCCGCCAAGGGGAAGATACGCCGTTCGGCAAACGGGCGACGCTTACGGATCCAGACGGACGATTCTTGTACGTCAAGGAAATGAGCCAAGAACCAGAAAAATAACTGGCCCTGCCGAGAATTTCTCCGAACAAGCTACGCTGTTCTGCTCGTGGTGGGCTACGCGAACGAAGTGAGCGTATGCCCGCCTAACTTGCATAGATTGCTTGCGCTTTGAACTCGGGACTTCCGGCTAGCTTCGCACAACTGGCGTTTACCGTGCACGCCAGCGGCCATATAAGACCGGCGCTCTATTGCCTTCCTTGCTAGGAATGCTCGCAAAAGTCCAGGCTAAGCTACAGGGCCAAGAACCACTGGAAGAGCTGCCTTTAAAAGATTTTCTGACGCAGAAAAGTACTTCTGGATGGCAAGTATTTATAAATAAACCTAAAATTTAATAAAACTCACTTGTTAATGACAACAAAGATATATAAACCTCAAGGCCAGGTGAAGCTGTTTATAAAATATATTTAAACAAATGGCAGAAAATTAATCGAAGAGAGAACGAAAGGCATGAACCTCCAGCAAGTCAAAAAAATCATGGAACGGAAGAAGACCACCCACAAAGGAGAGAGCGGGAGAGTTCTCATTATTGGCGGCTCTGAAGAATACGTCGGCGCAGTTGTTTTAGCAGGCTTGGCAGCGCTGCGGGCGGGCTGTGACGTGGTAACCGTTGCCGCACCGGAAAAAGTCGCTTGGATGATCCATCGCTATGCTCCAGACCTCATAACGCATAAGATCAAAGGCAAAACGTTCAGCATCAAGAATGCCAAAGAGATGGTCAAGTTCGCAGAGCGCTTTGACGCCGTGCTGCTGGGCAATGGCATCACCAAGAAAGCAGATACGTTCTGCCAATATTTCATAAAAAAATCGCCTAAGATAAAAGTCATCGACGCAGATCCGCTCAAATCCATAACGCTCAAGGACTTCAGCAATGCCTTAATAACGCCGCATGCGACGGAGATGGAGATGCTTCTTGTCCATAGCGGCAAGGAATTCCTGCTGCCCAAGCTCAAGCAGTCAAACATCCGTGAAAAAGCAGAAATTCTGCAGGGCAACCTTCGCTATTTTCTGCAAAATAATAATGTTCTCTTATTGAAAGGGCCGACAGACATCATTTTATCGCAAAACAAGATTGCGTATAACCGCACGGGAAATCCGGGCATGGCTAAAGCCGGCACTGGCGATATCCTCGCTGGCTTGTGCGTGGGCTTTTTGGCAAAAACACAAGACCTCTTCAAGAGCGCCATCGCCGCATCGTATATTAATGGGTTCATGGGTGACCTCCTACTGAAAAAAAGAGGCGGCTATGCATTCATTGCTTCCGATATTCTGGAAGATTTGAATCGGGTGCAGCAGATTGCTGCAAAAGAAAAGAGGAGAAGGAGATAGAGAGAAAGAACCCGGTTTACAGGCATCTTTCTCCGTCGGGTGGAAATCGTTTTTAGGTTTCTTTTTTGATTCAAAAATCGTAAAGCATAAATAAGCCAAAGCCTTTCCTTGAGAACAATAAGTGCTCATGGCTTTCCTCTATCCGCTCTACCAGCAGCCTGCGACCGTGCTTTTGGGACTTCTTTTTGTAACGCTCTGGACTCTACTCTGGAACGGCTGGGGGCTGTGGACAGCAGCACGGCAGAAACAGAAAGGCTGGTTTATCGCCATTCTTTTACTGAATACTTTGGGGCTCTTGCCGATTATCTATCTTCTTTGGTTCAGAAAAAGAACAGAGCCGGCAGAAGCAACCTGGGTCCGAGTAACCGGCTCAGAAAAAAGTTCATTGAAAAAGCCTACCAAGAGAAAGAAAGCTGCAGGATAAGAGAGAGAACAGGAAAGAAATTGATCAGATTTCTTCAATTTCTACTTTGCCTTTTTGAGCCCGGATCACATATTCTTTGCCATCGCTCAATCTTGCCATCTTGGTGATCAGCTCGGGAAGAATAACCTTTTCTCCCCGAAATTGCAGTGTGGTAATGATTTCTTGACCAAGAGTGTTTTCTTCATTAACGGTCAGCACTTTCATCACTTGTGCAGCCGCTTCATGACTCTGCTGCCCCAGCCGTTCTTCCGTTTTCCGTGCCAAGAAGCGTGCCAGCTCGTCAGCAACATCAAGTGTCGAAACCTTGCTGAGCTCCTGCAGGCCGGGAGAAACGTTGGCTTCAATAACCAACGGGCCCACAGCCCCCTCGAGGATATCCACACCGCAGATGTCGGCCTGCAAAGCTTTCGCGGTAGCAACGGCAATCTTCATCACTTCCCGAGTCAGCTGCACAGGCTCGCCTATGCCACCGACATGGATATTCGCCCGTTTCTCCTCTTTTTGTGCACGCCGCCGCATGGCTGCTACCACTTTCTCGCCAGCAACCAAAGCACGAATATCAGTGCCTTCCGTCTCCACATATTCCTGAATGAGGAACGGCTGGTTCAGCGCACCCAAAGCGTCCAGCAAAGACAAAGCTGACCCCAAAGAATCCGCAAACATGACACCTTTTCCTTGTGTCCCTTCGGGGAACTTCATAACGATCGGAAAAGAAACCCGCTGCAGCAGGGCTTTGGCAGCATCAACCGTTGAAGAGAGGTAAGTCCTTGGCATGGGGATATTGTGCTGCTGGAGCAGGAGATGGGTAAGCAGCTTGTTATGCGTCAGGGTAAAAGCCGTGCCGGAAAGGGGCATGTAGGCAGTGTTTTTTTCCAGAAGCGTTGCCAAAGAACGCAACAGGTTGGCATACCGGAAAGAGCCTTTAACATACACACAATCATACTGCCCAAAGGGCTGCCCTTCGTAAAAAATGCCCGCTTCTTTGCCAAAGCGGATTTCCACGTTCTTGAGCTGCAGCTGGTCAACCTGCGCAAAATATTTTTTCATCGCGGCAGCAGTGAGGATGGAGCTGGTGCTTCCCAGGGAAATGAGTGCGGCTTTCATAAAGTCAGATTATATTCTCTTTTTTCTGTGGGTCCACCAAAAAGTTTCCTTTCCGAAGAACGTTCTGGCCGATAAGCACCGGATAGGTCATATGGCTGCGGTCAGCAAGAGTAAACTCCTCTTCCAGAGAAGAGTTCTGGAGCAAAAGCTTCACAGTAATAACCGGGCGCTTTTTGACACCAGAGGCTGATTTGACTATTTTTGAACGGTCGCCCGGCGTTAAGCCCAGCCGCTCTGCCAGCTGCACATCAAGGGAGGAGGACGTGGCACCGGTATCGATGCGGGCGCGAACCTGCTCTTCTGTTCTCCCCAGAAGGGTAACCTGTTCAGTCAAGCTAAGAACAACCCGCCCCATAAATGAGGAAGTACAAAGCGTCTTTTATAAGATTTCTGCTTGAGCAGACAAAATCTTTTTAAAGAAGGTTCAGTGTATGGGGGAAGCAGGCCCCGGTGGTGTAGTCCGGTAACCTTTTTGGCAAGCAAAAAGTTTAATCAAAATCCTGTCAAGTGGGGCATAAAGCCCCACGACCAATTGCAAAATGCCAAAGAGGTTGGGCAAACTATCATACTGCCCTTTCGCAAACCTTTGCGCTCGCTTCGCTCGGCAAAGCTTTGAAGCCAAATCCCTTCAAGTGGGGTTTCCCTTCGGTCAGCCCCACGATAGAAGACAAGTTTCATCCGAGCTCTATGTGCAGACAGTTTGGAGACAGGCGGTGACCTGGGTTCGAATCCCGGCCGGGGCATATACCTCAAATTCTAAGTCCCACCCCAAAAATGGGGGTTTTGAAAGCGGGGCATATACCTCAAATTCTAAGTCCCACCCTGGTGGGGCATGAGAATTGGTGGTGACTGCCCAGCGGGGCAGTCGCGTTCTATTCCCAGTCCCCGGTACCACCCCAAAATATAAAGGAATTCTCTGGCGGGCTTAAGGAAAGATAAATATGCCAGAAGACGATTATATGGAAGCCGCTTCCGCTATGAGAAGCTAGTACTGCGACAACATAATTATGGAACAACAATATCATCGGTGATACTGTTTCAAAACTAACGTGTCAATGTACTAGTGGGTTCTTTGCCAACCAGGATTAAATTCATTTGGAGGGTGTTATTCCCAGAAAAAGATCAGTTTAGCAGGACCGATGATACCCTTACGCTTTATCCCGTACGGCATTTAACCCGTAAGATAGACAAAAGCAAGGAGAAGTTACGGAATGACCGCTTTACTTTTGATGAATTTCAGAAGATGCTTAAGTAGAGATTAACTGCCAAATTCGTGGGTTAAACATTCAGTACCGGGCATTATGGCACCCGGTAAATAACACCCATACTCCGAAGAGTTAACATAAACATTCCCTTCATTCAAATATATAACACTGGGAAAATCGCCCCAAATTCCCGCACTACCCCAGAACACATTTCTTATCTTAATATGTGTAGTAATGTTCAAATCCTCTTTAGCGATTAATATCTGATTTACACATTCATTTTTATATTTTGTAGCTCTGGTGCAAATAGTTTGATTCAACGAATAAATAGCAACAGCATTATAACACTCTTCCTGAAGATTATAATCTTGACCCTCATGACCTCTCCAAGCATATCTCAACACATCACAATAGGAAGGGCTTAGTCCTTTAATCGCGAATTCGAAATAGCAGAACTCCCTAGCGAGTTGGGGCAGGTCATCACATCCTTTCACAGAACCTTGTTGCGCAATCAATTTTATTTTTTGCCGATACTCCAAATTATCATTTGGATGACACATATGATCTTTATCATTACAATAAAAATAATCTAAACAAGCTTTATTTTTTGGCTCGCCGAGTATGGAGCGGCATAATTTATGATCAATTATAACTTTTGCGACACTAAAAATACATTCATCTTTCAAATCTTGATCATTTATATGACCACAGAGGTTCACATTTTTAGAATTAATGGCAATGGATGCCCAACAACTGTTTTTTGAGCTCTTTAGAGTATCACAATGTTCAGAATCGTTGAGCATTATTGCAATCTGGTATTCACACTCCTCATTATTGTTACAGTTAGCATAATTCTTAGAATTAATGGCATCATCTAGGATTAATCGGTGCACTTCATTCTTACATTCTTCAACTCCAGCAGATTCAAATTTTGTTGAGGTAAGGGTTATTCTGTCCGGAGGTCTATTTCTTATGCTCACTAAATGGTCACACAAACTATCGTTCTTTGTAGTTACAGCGACTGCATAAATACAACTATTTCTGTTTACATCGTCTCTGATCTTTTCGCATAAATTGGAAGCATTTTTTCTGATTCCTAATTCTAATAAACATTTGTCTCTAAACTCATTATAATTAATTTCAAAACATAAAGAATCATCAGCAGTTCCCAAAGCCTTATCCAATACTTGGATATATCTTAATGATTGATACTTATCAACAGTGCTAATAATAACAGAGGCAATAATTGGTAATACTATCAATACTACCACGCCAGTTACTAAATAAATCTCTCTGCGTAAAGTCATTTTTTGGGTATTTACCACACTTCACTGTATTTCTCGCGACAACTTTCACTAGTACATCCAGCATCAACCAGTACCGTCTTGCCGTCATAAGTAACTTCTAAAATTCTATTCTTTGCCTCTGTACTAAAATCTAAATAGCAAAGACGGGGATCCGACTCATCGCCCCACGACTCCATAACTAATCTTCCAGAGTATAATAAGACATTATTTCTGCATCCATCGACATCAACCAAGCGCAGATTCTTAAACAAATAAAAATTGCTTCCGGTCAAGTTCGAGTCTCCATCGTTATATATTTTTAACCAGCCACGCTCCCCAACCAGATACTCTTCTAAATCTAACAGAAATATTAACTTAATGCTTAGGTCTGGAGTTTTAGGCTCTTTTCTAGGTTTGGTTATTATGTATAAATCATCGTGACTAACTCTATTCCAGATTAACGAAATTGATTCCATACACTTTTGGTTAAGTTCATTAGTTTCAGTACAAAAATGAGGGTCTTGATTTTGAAGAGCCAAATTAAAGAAACATTTCTTTCTTAACTGTCCAGAAAGACTGCTGCATAATTCCAAATCTTGTCCTTTCAGATTATTAATAAAAACCTCCTCTAAAGTGAACTCTAGCTTTTTACCAAATTGATAATAACAGAGGAATCTGAGCTTTGGTTCTACTTCTTCACAAATTTTAGAATTATTGGCAGCTAAAGCGCGGTTTGTGTTTTCTGAAACATACTCCTTTAATGCTTCAAAGCAATCACTGGTAATCTTTTTATTTTTACAGACCGACGCCAGTTGACAACTCATCAAATTTTCGGCTGAAGAATGACATTCTTTTACTTTAACTATGTATGACCAGCCATTGATTAGGCCAAGTATAAGAAGTGGGGCACTTATTACGATGATAATCAATAAGATGTTTTTCGATGTTTCGTTTAATCTCATTTTAGCTTGTAAAGAGGAATAACATTTATAAAGTTAGTTATAATTAATCGCTTAAAAATGGTCTTGAAAAGCTGGAAAGAAAAGCTATTGACGGTTGGTATTTGTATTATTTTTGTCTTATTTGTAGGATATTCTATCTATGCTTTTTTAGATCAAAACATTGATGTCGAAAGATATACCACTTATTTCTTAGTTATTACCGCCATATCTGGAATAATAGGAATCATTATTGGTATGATTGTTAAAGTAGAAAGTGTCGGAACGGGGCTAGTTGGAGGGGGGATCCTATCGATATTATATGGAGTAATACGATACTGGAAAGATTCTAATAGCTTGCTAAAAGTTGTTGCTTTGGGAATTGCTCTTGGTGTTTTGGTGTGGTTTGGACTTAAGAAATTCGGAACCACTAAGAAAAGAAAATAGTCAGATTGTTAAGAAGCTGAGCATTCTAAGATTCAATAAAATCTGTCCCACAGCCGAAGACCCGCACAACATTTAAATATCCCTTTTCATTCCCCCCACCCCATGGGCGAGAGATGGGCAGTTACAGCCATTTTCTTGGTGATGGCTCTATGATGTTCTCCCGGACAAGACGTTCATTACGAGATTTGGTGTTTGGCGCTTCTTTAGCAGTGGGAATGGCCGGAGCTGCCTGTGATGAAGAACAGCCAATTTTTGCACAGCCAACAGGATTGCCGGGTGCAGAAGCTCCTCAACAATCCTATCTGCCCGAATGTCCTTTGCCATCCGCTGTCCTGAATGCTTTTGATTCCGGCATGCCGCTTGCCGAACCCACGACACTTTCCGGAGGCCTGGCCCTGCCGGCAGGCACGCGCGTGGTTGGCCTGAGCCGGTATCTTTTTCATGCGTATGGGCCAGAGAATACCGCCAGCTGCCTTGATGACCGCCTCCCCCAGAGCGGCGCGACAAATCTTACTCCCAACCCCGATTGCGGCTGCTGGCCGACGGCCTATAGCTGTTTCCTGGATCCGGAACGCGAGCCGGTTCCTTCCTGGGAGCTCTTGACTGGCGAATCTTTCCCGGAGCTCGAGTACTGCGACGGTCAGGATAACAATTGTGACGGCACCGTTGATGATGGCTTTGAGCCTTCTCGAGTGATATACTGTCCTGATAATCCCACCATCATCACCAGCGACGAGTTCAAGCCTTCTCTCTGCCGTCTCGGAACGCAATATTGCATCGACGGAGCTTTCACCGAATGCCAGGATTACATCGGGCCAATGGAAAACGATCCCTGCAATGGGCTGGATGATGATTGTGACCGCCTGATTGACGAAGATGATTACGGGCACTGCGGATACAATGATACCGGCATCTGCCAAAGAGGGGATAATTTCTGCACGGAAGATGCGGAGATGATCTGTCTGGACGCGGTATGGCCCGCAGAAGAAGTGTGTGATGGCGTTGATAATGATTGTGATGGCTCTGTAGACGAAAATCTTCCGGAACAGCTCTGTTATACCGGACCCGAGGGAACCTTAAATGTCGGCATCTGCCGCGCCGGGCCGCAGCTCTGTGAAAATAGTGAGCTGGTCTGCTACGACACCCCGCCCGAGGAAGAGATATGTGACGGGCTGGATAATAACTGTGACGGCATTATCGACGAAGGCTTTGCTGCCAGCTGCGCATCCTGCGAGCCAGGCAGTGTGACGCTCTGCCAGTTCCCAGAACGGCATGATACCGAAGGAAATCTCATTGAACAATATGACTGCGGCTATGGCGTCCGCGTCTGCCTGGAAGACCGCACTTGGAGCCCCTGCGAAGTGCCGGGTGATGTCGTCCTCCAAGACGAATGGGATTTCCTACTCTGCAATCTGTATGATGATGATTGTGATGATGCCGTGGATGGAACGATCGACGAAAGCGGCACGTTTACGCCGCTCACCAGAGAGTGTTATGACGGCCCGCGGGGAACCGAAGGCGTGGGTATCTGCCGTCCCGGGCAGCAAATCTGTTCTTCGGGAACCTGGACGCCGCCCTACTGTGATGAAGTTCTGCCGGATGGAAACGACTATTGCGGCGATGGCCTGGATAATAATTGCGATGGGGCTATCGACGATTATGAAAGAAGATATGGAAAGCTGGACATTGTCATTCCCATCGATGTGAGTGGGTCCATGTCGACGTATATCGAAGCGGTTACTGATGCTTTACGGCAATTTCTGCCCACCATCGGAGGGGAAGACCACCGTTTCTCTATTCTTCTTTTTGGGCACAGGAATGAAATCCCCGGCTATGGGCAAGGTGCAGCAGAGATGTACCTGCCTTTGAGCAGCCTGGGAGACGCGATAACTGCTTTAGATGAGTTAGTAAGTTGGGGTGGGCATCTCGAGCCGAGCGCTGATGTGACTTACTTGCTGACGGATCCGAGCGATCCGCTGGGCATCAACTGGAGGGCTGATGCTACGCCAGCAATTATTTTATTAGGAGACGAAGAGCCGCAGACCAATGTTGATCCATTAGATGGAGCCCGGCCAGATGCACCGCTCCTTCCATATGCAAACCTTGAAGAAGCACGCAATGCCTGTGCGGACAATATCTATCCCTGCCAGCTGCCCGGCTGCAATTCGGCGACGAATGAATATTGGGTTGATGGCGATCCCGTACTCGTCTATTTTTATGTGAGCGCACCGTTTCAAGCGTTTTGGGAACCGCTGGGCGAAACCTACAACATCCAAGATTTGGTACGCACCGGAACACTTTCCCCGAACATGGCCATCGCCCAGGAATTGCTGTGCACGGAAGGAGAGCCAGAAGAAGGGGAGTAAATAAGCATAAAATATTTCTCACCATTTCTATCCATTAAGATTTATATACTCTAGCATACTTTTTCCAGAAACTCGCTGACCAGGGGGGTGATAGGGATGCCCACCGATGTTGAAAACAATCAAAAGAAAGCTTTTACCCCTTGTTCTGGCAGCCCTGCCGACGGCGTATTCGTGCAGCGACCCTGCTGAAGAAATCGCTTCTCCATCTCCACCAGAAGAGCCCTCTTTGTTTGCCTGCCATTTTCCTGATGAATCATATGCTTCTTTTCAAAATCAAGAGCCTCTTTCTGCTGACGTTCCCCTTGCTGAGGATCTTGTTCTTCAGGCTGGCAGCAGGATTGTCGGCCTCCGCCCACCGTTCTTATACGTGTACGGGCCGGGAAATAATGCTTCCTGCCTGAGCGATAACGGCAGAGGCGCAGAGACCTATTTGCCGATAACCAGCGAATGCGCCTGCTGGCCAACGCTGCTGAGCTGTGAGGAACAGACCGGCCAAGAGGACGGATTCTGGCGGCTGCTGGACGAAGAAGCATTTCCTCGAGGAGAAGAGTGCAATGGTTTGGATGACAATTGCAATGCGCGTATTGATGATGGCTTTTCTCCGAATCGGCCGATTGCCTGCCCGGAAGAGACGTCCATCATCTATGATGACGAGTTCAAGCCCAGCGCCTGCCAGCGGGGCGAACAGTACTGCCGGAACGGCGCCTTAACCGCCTGTGAACACTATATCGCGCCTCTCGAAGAAGAGATCTGCGATTTCATCGATAATGACTGCGATGGGCTGGTTGACGAAGAAGAGTATCCCGGCTATTGGGGCACCTGCGGCTTTAGCGACGAGACAATCGGCATCTGCCAGCCAGGCCACTCCGTTTGTGAAGATGGGGATTTGCAGTGCGAGGATGCCGTTCTGCCCCAGGAAGAAGTATGCAATAATCTTGATGACAACTGCAATGGCGAAGTCGATGAAAATGTATCGGACGAATGGTGCTACACGGGACCCGAAGGAACGGTGTACGTGGGCGAATGTAGGCCGGGAACAGCAGTATGTGTAGCGGGAACTTGGCAGTGCTTTGACCAGCATCCTGAAGCCGAGGAATGCGACGGCCTGGATAATGATTGCGATGGCATGATTGACGAAGGTCTGGAAAACTGCCTGGCCTGCGTTCCTGGAGAGATAAGTGAATGCCGGAATCCAGAGATCATCGATCCGACAGGAGAAATGACTGTTTCCTCCTGCGGCTATGGCTCGCGGCAATGCCACGATGATGGAACCTGGGGACCATGCCGAGGCGGCCCGGATTTTGAAAATTCGACCGGGGTGTTTCACCGGAATGAAGAGTGCAACGGCTACGACGATGATTGTTCCGGGGGCATTGATACAACCATCGAAGAAGGCCCGCTGCAAAGGACTTGCTATGACGGGCTGGAGGGAACGGCGGACATTGGCAGGTGTGCTTCCGGTACGCAGTTTTGTGAGAATGGCGACTGGACAACGGCGTGCGAGGGGCAGGTGCTGCCGAGGAGATTTGACCTCTGCGATGATGGGCAAGATAATAATTGTGATGGGACAATAGATAATTATGAAACGCTCTACGAGAAAGTGGATGTGGTTTTAGCGATAGACCGCAGCATGTCCATGATGGACGTCATTGCCGCGGTGCGCTCGGCATTAGAAAGCTACTTGCCCGCACTCCAAGGCGACGAGCATCGCTTTGCCGTCATTACTTTTGGCAGCGTCCATAATCACGAAACATATGGCGTGGGCTACCCAGCATTGGTGCGCCAATTAACTTCTCTGGAGAATGTTCTTTCCTATCTGGAGTCTTTGGATGTCAGCTACGGCGGCGGTCATGTGGAACCAAACATGGATGTCATTTATCTGGTGAGCAAGCCCGGAAGCGAGCTGGCAAATAGAGATGGTTCATTCCGGCTTGCCTGGCGAGACGATGCGACCCCGTACCTGATGCTTTTCACCGACGAGGGCGCGCAGACCAATAGCGGAGAATTCGAAGTGTATCCCTATCGAAATGTGACGGAAGCATTGGACGTCTGCCGATCGCAGATCTATCCCTGCGAGCTGCCCGGCTGCAATCCATCCATCGATGCGGCGACTGGCGAACGCATCATAACAAACGAATATTGGAGCTATGGCGATCATTTCGAGATGGACCTCTTTGTCGCCGATCCAGAGTCGCTTCTGTGGCAGCAGCTGGCGCCGGGAAGAGTGCACGACATCGCTGGCGTCGTAGAAAACGGGTTAACGGGCGTCGAGATCATAGATGCCATGCGGTGTGCGGGAAGAGAGGAAGAGTAGGATAAATTATTTTGTTCTGAATCAGCTATCGTCGGTTCTCATCGCTAAGAGCCGATGTTAAAAAAACACCTCGAGGGCTTTCGCCGAAGATCACCTAAGAAGCGCTCCCCGTAAAATACTCTTCGCACGTTCCCCGAATCTCACGAATCTTAATGGCTGAACAGAACGCTTTATTATTGCTTACTTTCGCAACTTTCAGCCGGCAGGCATCTTTATTGACGGGATGGGTGAGCAGGTCACAAAGGGCCAGGTTCTTCGTATTAACTGCAATCGTGTAGATACAGCTTCCCGCCTCTTCTTCGTCAAGCTCTGCGCAGAGCTGGACGTTGTTTGTCGCCAGAGCAACCTCTTTAAAGCATGCTTTCTGCTGCTCGTCATTGATGATGAAATGGCAGTATTGTGCTTCGTCATTCTTGGTTCCAAGCTGCAGGTTGCAGTTATCTGACCAGTACGGGTCTGCAATGGTGTTGCAGAGGGACGCATCATTCTTCTGCACCGCAATTTCTTCCACGCAGAAGCCCTGCGTTTTTTTGTCTGTAATCAGGCTGCAAATAGCTAAGTCGTTCTTCGCTTTCGCTAACTCAGCAATACAGCTTTCTCTTACCGGTGAGTCGCTCATCTTGCTGCATTTTTTGGCATCAAAATAGCACTGGTCCTGGGCTGTGCCTTTCAGGCCACTGCAAAGATCATCCGCAACGCTGCTGCCGGTGAGGGAAAAGCCCCCATTGAGAAACGAATAGACGATAAAGACAAGCACCGCTCCAGCGATAAGGCCCGGAAGGAATTTCATATGGTGCTGGGGAGAAAAAGGGCTTTTATTCATTGTGGAAGTTGGATGAATATATGGGGAAATAGAGGTTGGGTTTTGGGGCTTGGAGCATTTTTCATTCTGTTCTTGCCCAACATTTTAGATTACTATTTAGTAGAAACATTTATAAAAACGCCACCCTGCTGAGAATGCACCATGAAAACTGAGGCCACATCTTCTTTTCCCGTTCCCCTCAAAGAGCTCCGCACACTTGAGCTGCTACTGCGCCAGGCAGGCGAAGCCCCATCACTAAAAGAGACTATTACCTATTTCCAACAAGCGGCGGCAGTCCGAGAAACAATTCCCGAAGAGATTGTTTCTCAGCTTCCCCTCCTAAAAAGATTCAAAGAAATGGGGGGAGATCTTATCGCCCACAAGCTCGCTGGAGAAATTCGTGACGCTCATGTGCCACGAAAAACGCTGGATGTATTGGTGCACGTCAAATTCGACGAATATCGCCGGGAGTGCCCGGAACTCGATACACTCGTTTCGTATCACACCGACGAAGAGCAAGCCGCATTCAAAGAGCTCTGTGCGCGTTCTTTCTACGGAAAGCAGTTGGAAGCATGCTTCATGCAGCTGCAAAAAAGCAGTTTTCAGTCGGCGCTGCTGTCGGAATATGAAAATGCCAAGCTCCTGCTTAAACAAGAGACCAGCCTCAATGGAGAAGAAGAGCGCCGCTTCGACCAAGCATTCTATCTGCCGCTCCTGCAGAGCTTTCTGCACGCTGTGGAACACGGCACGTTGGGAAATAAAGAGAGGAAAGCCGTTCCCACAACTCTAGAAGAATTGAAAATCCTCACCAGGCTTGCTGACGAGCTGCAGTATCGCTTTCTCGAAAGCTATGGGCGACCGGCATTGTTGCCCATCGGGAATAGCCAAGGCCTGATCGAAGAAATAACTGCAGACGAATATATCCCGCTGCTCTTGCTGCGCTGCCTGGAGAAAAGGAAAGAGGAGAGCGTTTCTGCTGAAGAGCTAATACAATACAAACAACAGCTCCTGCCTACTGTTCAAGAGCGGCTGTATTGGCGGGCGTTGGAAGCTGCAAAAATCGGAAATCAAAAGCTCTTCTCCCTCTGGAGCACTGCTTTCCTGCGCTGGAGCGGTGAGCAGGCCTTGCCCGAAGATGATGAAACATCGGAAGAAGAGATGAACAAACTCCGAAAAACGTACTTTAGTGAATCGGCTACTAGCAACGAAACAAGCAGCAAAGAGCTACCCCAGTATACAGGAAAGTAATGTTTATAAATTAAGATAGCTTTTTCTTCATTATGGTTATCCTTCTTGACCAAGACAATCTTCCCAGCGATATCTATGCTGTTATCTTTCCGACCGAACAGCAGCGCATCGTCGCCAAAATGCTAATCGATTATCTCTTTGCAAACGGTAGTGAAATTGGCAAAACGGAGATGGGCCTGTTTGCGAATCAATTACATGAAGGCAAAGCCATCGTTCAGGAAAAAGGCACTTCTCCTCTGGATAGAGAAGTCCGCCTGTCGTACAACAAGCGGCAATTCTACGACCGCATCCTCACTCCCCTGCGGGGCATGGGCCTGATTGATTATGATTTATATAAGAAGACGTATCGTATTTCTGAAAGATTCAACAAATTAATGATCCGCGTGGGGCTGTTGTGGCTACGGGAGTTGGAAAAAAGGAAGAAGTGAAGAACTAAAATCCGGTCTTCTCTCAATCAGTATATTTCCCCGTCTGAAATGCCAGAATGTCTTCCATGCACAGCTTCTGACGCTTCTTTAATTTTTCTTCGACGGCTTCCCGCATCTTGGCCAGCTGCTCTTCCTCCAAAGCCCGGGCTTTCTGCCGCCGTAAAGCAGTATTTTTCTCAAAGAGGCGCTCGAGCATCTGAAGCTCCTGGAAAGCCGCGTTTAATTTCTTCCGCTCTTCATGGTACTGCACTTTCGACGTAAGATGCTTTTCTGCCAGAGGCTGCTCTTCTTCCCGCAGCTTTTTCAGCTCCTGCAGCGTGGCCAGCATGCGCTGATGCTTTGCCTGCGACTGATGCGCTTTTTCCTGAACCTGCATATGAAAATCCTGCGCTTCCCGGCGCGTTCCTGCAAAATCCGCAGCGACGGTATTTCTCCGCTGCTCTGCGAGGGAAAGCTTCTGCACCTGGCGCAGCTTGCCTTTCAGCTCTTTGGTTTTTTTTGTCAGCAACAGTTCCTGAGAAAAGGGCATGACTTCTGTTTCTATTTTCTTCTCGAGGGCCGCAAGATATTCCGCAAGGCGTGCCGGATTATTTTCCTGGGAAAGGTCTTCCCGCAGCTTTTTCCACTGCTGTTCAACTGCTTCTTTTTCCAGGCTTTTCTCCTGAACTTTTCCCTGCAGCTGCTCCCGAGTTGATTTCAGCGCTTTCACTTCGTCCGTAAGCACGTTCCGTTCCTGACGGAGCGTGGTGATGAGGACGGCCCGCGTTTTGAGCTGATCCCGCAACGCCGCTAAGGTCTCATATACTTTTTCTTTTTCCGCATGCCGGGTAGCTAGCGCTTCGCGAAGCTGCTGAACGTCACGCTTTTTCTGGAGAAAATCTTCCCACGGCTGCCGCTGATCGGTTTCCATTAGGTACAGATAATTTTTTGCGCTTTATGTATCTTCCGTTTCAACTCATTGGTTTCGACAAAAAAGAAAAAAGAAAAAGAAAGAAAAAAGCATTTAGCCAAACAAGGCGCCCAGGCCCGCGGCGGCCGCTTCTTCTGCTTTCTTCTCTTCCTCTTTGTCTTTCTTTTCTTCTTTCTTAGCTTCCGGTGCAGGCCCGGCAGCCGGCGCAGCAGCTACGGCAACGGGTGCAGCGACGGCTGCTTTCTTGATAGCCTCATCAATATTTACCCCGTCCAAAGCGGCAACGAGCGCTTTGACGCGCGCCTCATCAACGGTTACTTTCGCAGCCGTCAAGACGGCTTTAACGGTACTTTCTGTCACTTCTTTTCCTGCTTTATGAAGCAACAGTGCGGCATAAACGTATTCCATGGTTCATCCCTCCATTCTTGATTTTTTTAAATTTTTTGAGTAGGATTTTTTATATCTGATTTTTTTTCCGCCAGCTTTTGTTCGTGGCTTGCGTGTTATTCGTGATTATTTTTTTTATCTCTTGTCTCCTTTTTTTATCGGAGCGTCCCCTTTTTCTTCAGCTCTTCGTACAGCTGCTCGGCTTCCTGAATGCTGGCATCCCGAGGATTGTACTTCTGCTCTTCTGCAGCTTTATGCAGCTCTTCAGCGACCAGTTGGGCAGCACCGGGCTGCTCAGGAACCTTTCTGTTTTTCTTGACGGCAGATGCAGCTTTTCCGCTGCTTTCGTCAAATCTCTCTTTAACGGCTTGCACCATCGCTGCGGCCGTCGGCAGTTCTTCGGGAGCGGGCTGCTGGGAAGGCCTTGCTGGAGGAAGCTGCTCGGCAGCAGGTTCTGCAATTTGCACGCTTTCTGTTTCTCTGACACTTTTGTTTACTCTTCCTTTAGCCTCTGGCTGCTCGGGGCTCTCCTCTGCAGACTCTTCTTTTGTTTCGGAAAGAGTTCTCTTTTCCGGCAAGGTCCCCATCGTCTCTAACAACGCTCGGGCTTGCCGCTCTCCTTTTTCCATCAGTTCCTCAGCAGTAAGATCTGTCATAATTTCCTGTTCCAGCGCCAAAGCCTTGGCATCCCGGAAAGCTTTCTGGAACAACATTTCGATAGTTTCAGCTGCGGGGAAGGCTGCTTCCATCGCCAGATTCATGGCCCACTGGGCAGCCTGGATGAAGTTATTCTCATATTCTTTCTCATCAATGTGCAGCTGTTTACCTGTAAAGACCACGCCATTTTCCCAGACGCCAACGAGATCCAAGCCGATTTCCATGGGCTGGATGTCCAGGCGCTTGAGCGTTTCTGCAACTTTGGGCGAGATTTCCTGCCCTTCGTGGACGATGACCGTATCCTGAATGACGGCGAGTTTGCCGTTTTCCACTTTTGTTTTAATGCCCACGGCAGCCAGCTCGGAGATGATGGGACCAGGAGCAAAGTTCGTCGGGCCTGCTTTTACCGAAATGTCCCGCGGCGCTTTCTGCCCAGGCTTCGCCGGCGCTTTTGATTTGTTTTTTTGAATGGTTTTATAGAGGGTAAAAGGGTTTGCTTTGGCGAAGAGCAAAGCCGGAAGGCCGCTCATCCTGCTTGCTAGCTTGTCGATATGCTCTTTGCCGGACTGCTGGAGCGCTAAAGACAGAAGAGTTTTCCGCGCCATGCGGATAGAGACACCGCTCTTCATGAGCATCTGGCGCATGCGCTGCAATTGCTGAGCGGGGAGGTTCTCTAAGTTGACGAGGCCGACGACCGGATGCTCTTTTACCTGCTGCAGGAGTTCCTGAACCAGCTGCTGCTTTTTTTCGCTTGCCATCGTTTTAAGGAATTATTTACGGTTTGTGCTTCTTTGTTTGTTCTTCTTTTTGTATTTTAATCCTGCCTATATTTTGATTTACTCGATACGCACCGGCTTGCCCATCGTGAGCTTCAACTCCACATTCCGGATGTTTTGCGTTTCGTTCGGCAACTGCCGAGCTAAGGCATGATGGACAGCAAGGATATTCTCGATAATATCTTCATCGGGCTGGTTTTCTTTTCCCACGCTGCATTGCAGGTTCATACTTTTCTTGGCGCTCAGCCGCACGGTTTTGTTCAGCCGCTCCCGCAAGGGGGCAAGGTTAGCCGTGGGAGGAATGACGCCGCCGAGCTTGGGATTGGGCATCTTGCCCCGAGTGCCGAGCACTTTACCAAAGCTCGCTGCCACTTTTGGCATGAGCGTGGACTGGGCCAGGAAATAATCGTACGTCTCGGCAAGCTGCTTCTGCTTTTTCTTATCGGCATACTTGGAAAATTCGTTTTCTCGAATCGCTAGATCGCAATGCTTCTGGGCTTGTTCTGCTAACTGCTGGTCCACAAAAGCAGCAACTTTGACCGCTTTGCCGCGGGTTTTCGGCAGGGTCACAAACAAATCGATGGGATTTTGGGCAATGAGAAGGTTTCGCAGATTGAAAATCAGGTCATAGGTCTGGACAAACTTCCGCTTGGGCTGCTGTTTCAGCTCGTCCAGCGCTTTTTGAATGTCTGCTTTTTCCATAGGAACCTCCTACCAGAATGGTAGTGCGAACGGTTGGTGCTTTGGAGGGGGGTTTATTTATAAAGATTCTGGTGAGGAAAACGGTACTGCCAAGAGGGGCAAAAGGAGGGGACAAGTTTCTGGGAGTTCCCCGAAGGCTTCACAAAGTTAATATAATCGCTTCTTCGATAGGTTTCATGCACGTTGCTCGCAACAGGTTTGTTCCAGCTCTTTTTGGTGCAGCTTTCTTCTCCTGCAGCTCTTCCGCTCCGATCCAAGACCCTGAAGAAAATCCTCTGCATTCGCCTCCCCTTTCCGAAACTTCTCACGATAACCAAGAAGAAGCCTTTCCGCTCGAAACCCTCCTGCAGGACGTCCGCCTTATTCGCGGAGAAGGAGCGTTCACCATCAGCCCACGCCCGTTGCAGCTGGAAGAGACCGGCTTCGCTTTTGCGCATGAGGGGCGGTCGTATGTGTTGACGGACGATGCCGTCAGCAGATACCCCGAACTGTTGCAACAGTATGTAAATCCTGCTGCCCAACTGGACGGAGCGATGCGATATTCTTTTGGGAATGCACCGGCGCTTTTTCTCTGCAATAACCAAAATCAGGATTATGCCCTTTTTCTGACGAGGGCCTCGCCTGCCCCGGTGGCCGTGGGAGATTCGTCAGCCTTGCGTCCTGGAACGATGCTGTATGGCATCGGCCATTCCGTTGGCGAGCAGTTCATTGCCGAGGGATTTGTAGCACATCCGAATCAGGTGCGGGAGCTGCAGCTCAATGAGGGAGAATTTCCGTTCTACAGCGAGAACTTCCATGGGGGCATGCCGTTATTTGCCGAAGACGAGCAAGGGAATGCGTATTTTGTCGGCATATTTGTTGCGCACGTGCCCGAGTACGGCGTGAATATTGGGCGAGGAATAACGTCCGTCGTGCAGGATCTGGAAGAGCAGCACTGTCTTTCCGGCATGGCCCTGCAGCAGCCGCAGTATAGGGCAGTTGGGGATGAGTGAGTACCTTTTTTCGACACTCCTTTTCAGCTATGCTGCCAGAGGAATTCCAGTCTTTATTGCTGCCCGAACTATCGACGATTCTTTTTTCTTTCGTTGAAATTCCGCCGGTGTATACGGGAGGACATCAATATCGGTAAGCAGCTTCCAGAAGCGAACAATTTTGGCAATCCGTCGCAGCCAATGCATGCCTGCAAACTTTTTAGAAACAATAATGAAATCATAATCACTCTGTTTCCAGTCATCGCCCCGCGCTTTGCTGCCGAAGAGGATTATTTTTTCTGGCGCAAACTCTTTGCGTACCGCTTTCAGAAAAGGCTTTATTTCTGGAAAATCTTTTTTTTTATCCATAGAATAACCTCCTCACTTTTTTGAAGAAGCCGCCGAGTATTTTCTTGGTCGTAGATATTTACCGGCAGATCGACAGAAGCATCGGGATAGCGGGTATCTATGAATTTTGGGGTGAGTTCTTTCAGAAATGAAAAAAATCTCTCTGGGATGCTGGTATTTGTTGCCAAGTAGATTAACGAGTGCGACTGGGGAACTTCCCCTCTCTTCTCGAGCAAAAAGAGTGCTTTTAAAGCTTTTTCAACGGCCTGCTGACACCAAAAAGCTGCGATATAATATTTCCCGCCATCAAAATTAAATCTTGCCCCGTCGAAATCAGCTTCTGCCTGGTTCCACCATTGTGTAATTTCTTTACGCATAAATAAGAAGAAGCGAGCTTCTTATAAAAGCTTTTCTAGCAAGCGTTTTCATCTCAATGAATCTTCCGGAAACCCCGAGAGGAGACCGAAAGCTTTTTATAAGAATTATCCTTTGTATAATTCATGGCCGAATATGAAGCAGTTACTCGAAAATGGGGTAATTCTCTGGGGATAACTCTCCCGTTAGAAGTAGTCGAAAAAGAACACCTGCGCCCGCAGCAAAAAATTAAAGTTATTATCGTAAGGCCAAGCCAAACCCCCCGAAGGACTTTTGGCCTGCTTCGAGGGAAATGGAAAAGAGCAACGCAGGAGATTAAAGATCAGACCAGAGCAGAGTTGTATGATGCCTGACGTTTATTTTTTTGATTCTTATGCCATCATCGAAATATTGAAAGGGAATAGTGCATATCTCCCCTATGCACAGGCTATTATTGTAACCACCAAACTCCAAGTGTTTGAGGTTTTTTATTCCCTCCTTCGCGATGTGGGAAAACAGGAAGCAGCAGATTTTCTGAAACGCTATATGCAATACACCATTGACTTTGATGCTTCGATTATTGAGCAGGCAGCTTTACTGAAGCTCCACTATCGGAAAAATAATTTGTCTATGACGGATTGTGTCGGATACTGCCTGGCTTTACAGATAGGGATAAGGTTCCTTACGGGTGACAGGCAATTTGAACATTTTGTAGAAGTAGAATTTGTGAAATAAACACCCGAAGACTAGGGAAGTTTCTGGCGACAAAGAAGAGTGATGTTCTAATCAAGTATCCTTTCCAGCCCTTTTTCTAGTATTATTTTCCTCATGCTTTGGTCTGAACAAAGGTCAATCATATAGTATGTGAGACGGAGTGCTTTAAACCACTTATGCAATGGTTCACTTTGAAGCAGTTGATTACCATGAATCTCCTCGTATGCTTTTGCAGCTTCCGCTTCCAATCCCTGCTCTTTTAGAATTTTTCCATACTCCACAAGAATATCTTTTAATTCCGACAAAGAGGGGTCACTCATCATATTTGAAGAAAGCGTATCCAATTATTTAAACCTATGCTCTCTTTTTTCAGTCCGTCACCCAAATATCTTCTTCAGGAAACTCACCGACGGCTTTTCTTCGTGCAATTGCTTAATGAGTTCAACCTGCTTCTTGCTGAGCTTCTCGGGCACGGTAATGCGCACTTTGACCAACTGGTCGCCCTGCTCCTGGCCGCGCACAGAGGGAAGCCCCTTCTCGCGCATGCGGAAAACTGTTTCCGATTGCGTCCCTGCGGGAATTTTCAGCAGGGCTTTCCCCGTTATCGTCGGCACTTCCACCTCATCGCCCAGAACCGCCTGCGTGAAAGAAATCGGCACGGTGATATGAATATCAGATCTTTCCCGTCGGAAATGCAGATGCTCTTTGACGTGGATAATGACATACAAGTCTCCCGCAGCGCTTCCATACTCGCCAACTTCGCCCTCACCCGCCAGGCGCAGGCGCATGCCATCTTCGACGCCAGCCGGAATTTTCACGTCTATTTTTCTTTTTTCACGAACCATGCCTTCGCCGCCGCACGACGTACACGAATCTTGCGGCAATTCTCCCCGGCCATGGCAGTACGGGCAGGGCCCGGTCTGCTGGAAGATGCCGAAAGGGGTGCGCTGGGTGCGTTTCATATACCCGGAGCCATGACAATGATGACAGCTTTCAAATTTCAAAGCACCTTTGCCATTACAATGAGAACAATGCACCAGCTTGTTCAAAGAGATCGTTTGTTCCGTTCCTTTGGCAACCTCTTCCAACGAGATTTCTGTTTCGTAGGCTAAGTCCGATCCTCTCCGCGAATGGCGGCGTTTTCTTCCCCCACCCTCGCTGCCAAAGAGCTGGTCAAAAATGTCGTCAAAATTGCCGAACATGCCGGAACGGAATTGCGACATGACATCTGAGAAATCATATCCCTGGAAGCCCTGCCCGCCACTAAAAGCTTCCGAGCCCAACTGGTCATACTGCTGGCGCTTTTTGTCGTCGCTCAGAACCGCAGCCGCTTCGCTGATTTCTTTGAACTTTTCTTCATATTCTTTCTTTTTTTCTTCCGGCGCACGATCGGGATGATATTGCAGGGCGAGCTTCTTGTACGCTTTCTTGACTTCTTCTTTCATCGCGCCTTTGCTGACGCCGAGGATTTTGTAGTAGTCTTTGCTCATGAGGTGATGCTCCGTACCGGGAGGGGCCTGGGCTCATTTCCTTGCATCTGTTTTATGGCTGTCTCTGTCAGCCGCATTGCCAGCTCTTCCGGCTGAAAAGGCAGGGCAGAAAAAAGGTCTCTTTCCAGCTGCCGGGCTTTTTCTTCGTAGCTCTCCCACAACATTGCAGGGCGGGGATAGCGTTCGCGCAGATACGCAAAGCGCCGCTCTTTAGGAACTACTTTTTCCTGGAAAACCCGCAGATCTGCATAGCGGACGATTTTTTCCTCGATGCAAAGCGGGGCTTCAGGCTTTCCTTGCCGGAGCAGGGCTGCAGCCAATTCAGGAAAGTCGTCTTTGAAAATGTCATGGGCAATTTCTCCTTCAAATTTCCCGGCAAATTTTTCTCGCAGCATCTGCCACATAGTAATCTCTTCTTCGGAATAGACATACTGATGGAAGCGGCTGCTGTTACTTTTCAGGTCTGGAAAAGTTACCGCTTTAAACAAGTCGTGGAGAAGTGCTAAGCACACGATGAATTCTTTGTCAATAGCTCTTCCCCGTTTCTGCAATTCTTCTGCAAGAAAAACTGCTACTTCGCGAACTTTCAGGCAATGCCGGAAGATATTTCTGGGTACTTTATACTCGTCAAAATAGTCCAGGCATTGCTGTTCGGTAGGGAGGATCATGCATGCTCTCATTAATTGGACAAATAGGGCAGTAAAAAAAGCACACCTGCTTCTTTATCCATTCCCCTTTTATCTTTTTCTGTGTGCTTCTGTTCGAATTTCTTCTCCAGCCCACCATCTTTCTTCCGTGAAACAAGCGGGCTATACCGCTCGGAAGGCCGAGGAGCTTCCCCTTGTGGCTGGAAGTACCGGCGGCGTTCTTTTTCCCGCTCGTCTTCCGGCTGCTGGTAAGAAATTCCGCTGCCGAAACCATAGAGAGCGAGAGCACGAAATAGTTTGTCTTCGAGGCACCTATCATCGTCTGGGGGCATACAGAAATATGCTGCGTCGGAAGAGACAGCAGGGGCGTACCGTGCAGAAGCATTGGCTGCGGGTAAAGAATTCATCGGTGAGTATATCGTCGGACAATTTCCCCCAGAGATACCTCTACCAAGAACAGGAGAGCTATAGGAACTCATGCTTCCGGTGCTTGTTCCGCGGTAGGGGGACATCATATTTTTTACACCTGCTCTCTTTTATCGAGGAGAGAGCCTAAAATGCATAGGTCCCCGGCCCTCCTCCTGGGTGGTGCACAACATAGTCTTCAATGGGCGGTTCCGCAGAGACGCTGGGAATTTTATACGGCTCGTCGGAGCGCTTCTCGACAAGATCATATCTCCCCGCATGCTGAAAGCAGTATTCAGTAAGGCAGTTTATCGCTTTCTGCAAAGCAGGATTATTTTCTGCTTTCAGGCCATATTCCACCGCCATACCAACAGCAATGCCCAGATAGAGTGGATCCGTTGCCGGGCGATATTCGAGAGGAAGTGCTTCCAGCAGAAAAAGAGCATTAAAATAATGCCCTTCACGAATTTCACCGTCAACAAGATTTCCGATTTCTCTTAATCCCTTCAAGTCAGCGTAAACTGCTTTAGGATCAGGAAATCTTGGGGTATAGCTCGGTGTGGGCACTACCCCCCTTTTTCTGGACCCTAGTCTGCCCTCCAGGCCTTCTATTTCAGTTCCTCCTCTCGGAGTTCCTTTTCTTTCCGTAATATCTTTATTCATTTTAGTTCACCTTTTCTAGTTTATTTTTGTTATCAAAAATTTACTTTTCTTTCTTCTCCGTAAATTCCGCATCGACGACGTCGTCATCAGCGGACTTTTCGGCTCCTTGCTTATCAGAGCTTTTTGCCGACTGCTTGGCTGCTGCCTCCTGATAAATCTTTGCCCCGATCTCCTGCACGACTTTGTTGAGCGCTTCAATTTTGGCATTGATCTCTTCGGGCTCGCCAGACTTCCGCGATTCTTCCAGCGCTTTCATCTGCTCCTCGATCTTCTTTTTGGTGCCGGCATCAACTTTGTCCTTGAACTCTTCCAGCACTTTCTTCGTCTGGAAGAGCACCGCATCAGCATTGTTCTCGGCATCTATTTTTGCTTTCTTTTTCTCGTCGTCCGCCGCATGCTTCTCCGCTTCCTGCCGCATGCGCTCTACTTCGCCTTTGCTCAACGTACTGGAGCCGGTTATCTTTATTTTCTGCTCTTTGCCCGTCCCCAGATCCTTGGCGCTGACGTGCAGGATGCCGTTGGTATCAATGTCAAACGTGACTTCCACCTGCGGCACGCCACGCGGCGCAGGAGGAATACCCATCAGATCGAACTGCCCCAATAGCTTGTTGTCGACAAACATGGGCCGCTCGCCTTGCGCAACACGGATCGTTACCGCCGTCTGATTGTCCGCTGCCGTCGAGAAGATCTGCGATTTCTTCGTCGGCACGGTGGTGTTGCGCTCAATCAGCTTGGTAAACACGCCGCCTAACGTTTCAATGCCCAGGCTGAGAGGCGTGACGTCCAAAAGCAGGATGTCTTTGATCTCGCCCGCCAAGACGCCAGCTTGAATGGCTGCTCCGACCGCTACGGCTTCGTCTGGGTTGACGGATTTGTCGCCTTCTTTCCCGAGCAGCCGCCGCACCAGCTCTTGCACCGCCGGAATTCTGGTTGAGCCGCCGACGAGGATAACACGGTTGATGTTGTCCGCTTTCAAGCCAGAGTCTTTCACTGCCTGCTTCACGGGGCTTTCCAGCCGTTTGAGAATCTCCGCAATAAGCTCTTCAAACTTCGCCCGGGTGAGCTCTTCTTTCAAGTGCTTCGGCCCATGGCTGTCTGCAGTAATGAATGGAATGTTGATCTCCACTTTCGTCTTCGACGAAAGCTCAATCTTGGCTTTCTCCGCAGCTTCTTTCAAGCGCTGTATGGCCGTGGCATCGTTCCGCAAGTCGATGCCCGTCGATTTCTTGAAAGTGCTCACTAAATTATCCATCAAAAGCTCGTCGATATCATCGCCGCCCAGATGGTTATCGCCGCTGGTGGATTTGACTTCAAACACGCCCCCACCTAATTCGAGGATGGAAACGTCGAATGTTCCCCCGCCAAAGTCGAAGACGAGAATGGTGTGGTCTTTCTCCTGCTTATCTAAGCCGTACGCCAGTGATGCAGCCGTCGGCTCGTTGATAATGCGCAGGACCTGCAAGCCGGCAATTTCTCCGGCATTTTTTGTCGCTTGGCGCTGGGAATCATTAAAGTACGCTGGCACCGTAATGACGGCTTTGGTGACGGGCTGGCCGATATGCGCTTCCGCATCGCGCTTCAGCTTCTGCAAGATCATGGCCGAGATCTGTTCCGGTGTGTATTCTTTGCCGTCAATCTCTATTTTCTCATTTGTTCCCATTTTCCGCTTGATGGAGCGGATCGTGTGCGAAGGATCGACGATGGCCTGATTTCTGGCGATTTGCCCGACGATGACTTCATCTTCGCGCAGATGCACGACGCTCGGCGTCGTCCTCGTGCCTTCGGCATTGGTGATGATGACCGGCTTGCCGCCTTCCAGGACGGCCATCGCCGAAAAAGTAGTCCCTAAATCGATGCCGATGGTGGCTCCAGACGTTTGTTTTTCGCTCATGTTGAATTTCCTCCGTTTGATTTTTTTTAGTTTAGACTTTTATTATGCGTTTTGTTTTTCTGTGTTTTTTCCTGTTGCTGACGTGCTTTCGGTATCGCCAACGGCTGGCGACTTGTTTTCCACTATATTGCCTTTTTTTCCGGCGCTGATGCTCACTTTCGCGGGGCGCAACAACCGCCCGTGGAGTGTGTATCCTTTTTGCAGCTGGGTGACAATCCTATTTTCGGGAAGGTCCGATGCCACTTTCATCAACGCTTCATGCGTATAGGGATCAAAGGCTTGCCCTTTCTCCAGTGAGAGGGGCCGAACCCCCCCTTGTTCCAAGATGCCGAGCAATTGCCGATGGATGAGTTCCATGCCGTTGACAAAATCATTTTTCACATTGCCGGTGTTTTGCAAAGCCAGCTCAAAATTGTCCAGGACCGGAAGGAGCTGCATGATGAGATGCTTGGCAGCAAACTCTTGCATCTCCTGCAGGCGCTTTTCCGTCTGCTTGCGATAATTCTCAAAGTTTGCCTGCGTTCTTTGCACGAGCTCTTTCAGCTCGTCGACAGCGTATTGCTCTTTCGGCTTTTCGGGCGCAGAGTTTTCTGTCTTTTCAGGCTCACTTGCCTGCGTTTCTGGTTTTTTGGTTGCTGATGCCGTACTTCCTGGCGACTCCGACTCTGGTTTTCTTTGCGCTCTTTTTTGGTGATGAGGATCAAGAGAAGAAACAGCAGCGGTTTCCTGAGCGTGCTCAGGCTTCTCTCCCCCGTTCCGCTGCTGCTCTTCTCGTTGATTGTGCATGGTATGAGTCAATGGAGACGTTTTCTAGTGTCCTTTTTAATTGTTTTTGTTGAATTTAAGTGAACTAAGTCGCTCTAAGATTGCACTTATATTTAAATGTTGTGGACAAAATTTAAAAAGTACGGTTCATTCTAGGCTGCCATGCCTGAACGATTAATCTTGATCCATGAACGGAGATTGCCGGACACCGATCTCAACCGAGAATTACAATGGATTGGTCATTCGCTCGGATTATTTTCCCTGCGAGATAGGGATAGCAGCTGCTTTCGGGTGTTTATTACGTTAGTCCGCTCTGCAAAAAGGAACCAGGCGCTTTCTTCTGATGAGATTGCGGAACGGCTGCATCTCAGCCGAGGAACCGTCGTGCATCACTTAATCCGGCTGAGGGAATCTGGCATTGTAGTCCATGAAAAAGAAGGCTATATTCTCCGGGAGAGTACCTTGCAGAATGTAGTAAAGAGCATCGAACGGGACTTTGCAGCGTTCTTTGAGGAATTGCAGAGCGTAGCACGGCAGGTTGACGAGCAGTTGGGGTAGAAAAACAAAGGGGTAAGCAAGCAGGTTTTGGTATTTTCTTTAGTGCACATCTTAAAAACAGCGGTACCTTAGTGACATTGTTTTTTAAAAACACCACCGTGCTGATGCCGATAGATTTATAAAATAAGCTTATTTCAAGTGGTTCATGGATTTAAGTTTAGTAAATAAGCACTGGAAAGAAGGATTTTCCTATCAGTACCCCCTTAAACGGACTCTCTATGAAGAGATCCGTGTGCAGCTGGAAAAAAGGTTTATTCTTTCCATCGTAGGATTAAGAAGAACAGGAAAAACCACTTTGATAAAGCAGCTAATCGAAAATCTTATTTCAGAGCGGCAAGTGCCACGCAGCACTATTTTATACTATACTTTTGATGAACCTGCCGACTTGCCAAAAATTATTGATGAATACTTGAGAATGACCTCTCACTCTCTAGAAACGCCGCTTTTCTTTTTCCTTGATGAAATCCAGAAATTAGATGGCTGGCAGAATAAGATAAAAGTATACTATGATCACTACCCCAACATCAAATTTATTATTTCGGGCTCATCCTCACTCTACCTGCGCAAGAAAGCAGAATCCTTAGCCGGCAGGATACGAGAATTTAGTTTGCTCCCCCTCTCTTTTAGGGAGTTCCTGCTCTTTCGGGGAAAGCAGGATATTTTTGCTAAAAAAGAGATGTTTGCTTCTGAACTGCAACGAGAATTAGAGCGGTATGTTTCTGAACAGTTTATTGAAATCATCGGTGAATCTGAAGAAGAACGCCGGGAATACCTTAATAGCCTCCTGCGCAAAGTGATATTTGAGGATATTCCCCAAGTCTACCCCGCAGAGCAGCCGCAAATCCTGTGGAGATTATTCAAGATTATCGCCGCCAATCCCGGAATGCTCATTGATTATCGAAACTTATCTTCAGAATTGGGCATCAATGAAAAAACTCTTTCTCTCTATACAGAATATCTTGAACGGGCTTTCCTTATCAAAAAATTATATAATTACTCAAAAAATCGTCTGACATCTGAGAAAAAGCTCAAAAAAGTGTACCCCATTGCCAGTTCTTTTTGTGAGACTGATATCAGCAAAAAAGTAGAAGCCATGGTGGCAACGCAATTGCCATGCCTTTTTTTCTGGAGAAGAACAGATGAAGTCGACTGCATTCTTACTGATGACCATTCACTCCTTCCCATTGAAGTGAAATATAAGAACACCATTTTGGAAAAAGACTTCAAAGGATTAAAGAAGTTTATGAGAACATTCTCTGTTCAAGAAGGGCTGGTCTTAACGAAGCACTCCGAAAAACGCGGCCCCATACGCTTTATGCCAGTATGGAAATATTTTGCAGGGAGGTGAGTTCTCCCGAAAAGAACACCTTGCAAAAGAGCAACAACCACCAGTTCCAGTCGGGAGATTGACGAGCAGTTGGGGGAGGGAGAGACGGAAGGAAAAGAAAATGAAATGCACCAACGGTGATAGGGGAAAATACGAACAAAAAAAAGTGCCCTATACATTTTTAGGGGGAATGATGAAGAAATTTGGATTAAAGAGTTTAAATAAATCTTAGCTAAATCCCTTACTTCTCCAAAACTGTTTGTTCATTCTCCCCTAAAGCCTTTCGGCGTTTTTTGACCAGATGCTTTCCCAATTCGATAACCATCGGCAGAAACGACACCACAATTATCCCGATGATGAACAGGCCAAAATTCTCCTGCACAAAAGGAATGTTCCCAAAGAAATAGCCGGCGAGAATGAAGAGGCTGACCCACAGCATGCCGCCCGTAATGTTATAGAGCAAAAAGACCGGATAATTCATTCTTCCGATGCCCGCTACAAATGGCGCAAACGTCCGCACGATCGGAACAAAGCGCGCTAAGATAATCGTCTTTTTCCCATGCTTTTCGTAGAAGAGCCGGGTTTTCTCGATATGTTCCGGCTTGATGAAACGATGCTTTCCTGCCAGCAGCCGCTTGCCGACATGGGCGCCGATCCAGTAATTGACGCTGTCGCCGATAATGGCCGCGCTGCAGAGCAAGACCAGAATAAGCAGCAGGCTGAAATACCCTTGCGCCGCAAAAGCGCCGATGCCGAATAAGAGTGAATCACCGGGGAGGAAAGGCGTAAACACCAAGCCCGTTTCGGCAAAGATGATAAAGAAGAGAATGAGGTACGTCCAGTTGCCAACGACGGAAAGCAAGGTGCCAAGATACTTGTCGACGTGCAGGATGACGTCGAGGAGCTTGGAGATAAGGATCATGAAATGAGGAGAGAAAAGGGGGTTAATAAAGGTAGGGGAACATTTAAAAGGTAAACCGCAAAGCAGAGGTTTATGAGCATGTTTAGCCCTACTGATTTTCAGGAGTATTATCAGAAAACAGTTATTGTGCTCGTCGATGGGAGAGGGTATAACTGGTATGGCGGAGAAGGGAGGGAGAAGAGTGTAGAAAGGGCTGATAGACTACACCACATTCAAATATGCGCATCCCCCGGAAGTGAAACATTGGAGTTAAGAGGACGCCTTGTCGGCGAAAGTGTGCAGTTCTTAACGTTAGATGACGTTGCGGCAATCAACCACCCCCCAGTAAGTGAAGAGGATCAGGGCCTTACTAAACTGACGAGAGGCACAATAAATAAAGACTACATCATTGGAATTTTTGAAGACAGAACAGAATAGTCCGCTCGTGTTTTAGCCTAACTTCTTAATGAAACCCTAACACATCCTTTTCCCTTTCTTTATCAGATACTTTTGGTGATATTCTTCTGCTTCATAAAAAGCCCCTTGCTTTACGATTTCTGTGACAATCGGCTGGGAAAACTTCTTCTGCCACCTCTTCTTGGCTGCTTCGGCAGCTTTCTTCTGTGGGTCGTTGTGAAAGAAAATCGCAGAGCGGTACTGGCTGCCAATATCGAAGCCTTGCCTGTTTATCTGCGTCGGATCATGGATGCGAAAGAAGACGTCCAGCAGCTTTTCGTAGCTTATTTTTGCTGCATCAAAAGTTACGTCCACCGCTTCCGCATGGCCGGTGGCATCCGTGCAGACTTTCTCGTATGTTGGCTGCTTCATCTTCCCACCGGTATAGCCGACACTCGTCTTAAGCACTCCCGGCACCTCAGAGAACGCTAACTCAACATGCCAGAAGCAGCCAGCTGCAAAAGTTGCAATCTCTTTCTTTAGCGGTAATTTTTCCATCGTTCTTCTTCTAAAACGCTTCCGGGATAGTTATTCTTAACTGTTACTGCAACGCCAACTTCCCAGTGATCTCGTCAATTTTTTCCGCCTCATCCGGACCGATGCCCAGGCACGTCCTCGTCCCCGGCGCAATAACTGTTTTTCCGGCATCCGTAATCAGCGCTGACGCCAAACCTGCATCTTTGGCCTGCTGCAAGAAAGAAAGCAGCTCTTTCTCGTCTTTGACTTTCAGCACGATCTTGGCCATGCCTTCATTGCGCCAAGCGGTTACCAGCTTTTTGTCAGAGCGCAAGACGGCTTCCACGGAGGCATGCGCCACTTGTGCAGAAAGCTTGCCTTTCGGGAGCTTCAAGTCCTGGCGGACGAGGATGACTTGCTTGTATGTGAAATCGGACATAGAATAAAGAAAAGAAGAAGGGGTATAAATAACTATTTCTTGCAGACCTGTCAAAAGTAAAAAATCAAATAGACTGATGGTATATTTTTGACATATTAAAGCTCTTGCAACGTCACGAATTTTCCTTCTCGGATTTGCTGTCTTGACTTCTCAATATTTCTCTGGATTTTTTCGGAAAGCTCTAGAGTTGCCATTCTTGTTACTAGTCTAAGAGAACTTTTACTCACTCCCCCCGCTCTCCTCTCCCGCACCAATGATCTCATAGCCCCAGCTATCGAAGCGCAGCGTTCTATAATTTCCTAATTCCAGTTCCCCCCGGGAAAGGATGGTAAGATCGGGCAGCTCCACCCAGTACCTATCCGGCGCAAAGCGGCAATCTTCCCGGTAGACATGGGCTGCATCCCCGTCGTAAGGGAACGTGTGCACCACTTCCGTCCCCCGCGAGCCGTACAGCCGCAGTGCTGATCCCACGGAAAAAGCCGCACCGAGGGCGCCGGCAACGAAAACTCCTGTCACTATGGTATCTCGTAGACTCATGTGTTTCACCTCCGATGCGCAGCGTAATAAAAAAGTGGTTTAAATACATTGTTGTGATACAGAAGGAAAATTCCTCTCTTGGAGAGAAAGATTTTTATACAGTGTACCCATATGGGTACCCATGACCACAAAAAATATTGCCATTACCGAAAAAGCGTACGAACTGCTCGTGCGCCATAAAAATCCTAGTGAAAGCTTTTCCGGAGTTATCATAGAGCATTTCACCAAGAAAAAACACTTTTTGGACTATGCGGGCGCCTGGAGTGAAATGCCGCGAGAAACCATTCATGATATAACAAAACAAGTTACCCGAGCGCACCAGGGGCTTGATGTGTCATTACGAAAGCGTATTGGAGTTCTGAAGCTATGATTGGGGTGGACAGCACTTTTATTATCGACCTTCTGAAAAGCGGGGGAAGTGCTGAAACATTTGAGCCCTATGCTGAAGAAGACTTGTCTACGAGTGAAATAGTTGTCTATGAAGTGCTTCAGGGCATCTATGGTTCCCGCTATTTCAATGAAACTCTCTTGAAGACATTTGAAGCGTTACTCGACACTTTCACGTTCGTATTTCCCATCGACCGTAAAGCATCCCGCCTGGCAGCAAAGATTAGTGCCGAACTCCAGCACGCCGGGAAAAGCATCCCGCACAGTGACGTCCTGATCGCCGGCTGTTTTCTGGCAAATGGCTGTTTGTCGATTCTCACTAAAAATAAGAAAGATTTTGAAAGGATTGAAGGGTTACGAGTCTTGGGTTATTAGAGACAAAATGTTCTCTTTGGTTTGTCAAAGCTGATTGCAGAGGCTACTCTTTAGGCTCCGCTTCAGCGTTCACCTGTTTTCTTCTTGATTATCCCCGACGATCCACCGGTGCAGCACCAGATTACCGTCCGCATCATACTGCGGCCGCACTTCAAAAGGGACTTCTCTTATGCGCAGGATGGTTTCCAGCCGGCCGTCGCCGTCGAAGTCGGGATAAAAAAGGGTTGCGTCCCTGCTTGAAACATAGCCTGCCTGGGTTTCTCCAGACGGAATATCCTGATAGCGGCCGAGATCATAGGCTAAAAAAGCCACGAGAGCGGTGCCGAAAGTTCCCAGAGCCAATCCATTCGTGAAGGCCATAGAGAGCGAAAGGTTTTTTTCGTTTTTTTCCATAGATGACCCTGAAACATTCAGCCAGGGATTATATAGTTTATGAATTTCATACCGAAGAGATATGGCCAAGATGGCTGCTAGCGGGCGTTACTTTTTTTTGCCCTTGTACGTAATTGCAAACTCGTCCGGTGTAAATACCTGCTCTTTGAGATGAGGAAAAGCCTGAAAATCCTTTTTGTTGAGGGTAAGCAAGATATCGCCACGAACACTGAGAAAAGTTGCAGCAATGAGGACGTCGGGATATTCAATAGATTTCTCTTTTTTCTCAAAAAGAAGAAACGCGTAGAGTTTTGCTACTCTTTCCGCAACTTCTCCATCAACACTTATCCACAGGAATTGATTAAGAACTTCTTTCGCTTTCAGGATAGCCAGGGAAGCATCTTTACGCAGATGGGCACCCGTAAGAATTTCTGCAACCGTCACGGTGCTTATCAGTAATTCTTCCCGTTCGGCAAGTTTTTGCAGGAGGCGAATCGTTTGCTCATTATGGCGATCAATCTCTACCAGAACAGAAGTATCGACCACCAGTTTCATGAGACAATGCCGAGGCGTTTTAGCCTTCCTTCCCAAGAAAAGGAACGTATCTCTTTTAAGGTCTTTGAGAAACTTTCGGGAAGAAAATCGCTTTTTTCAAAGGCTTTTGGATCCTTTTTTGTTACCACCGCGGCATCACCGAGGACATTAATGACCACGATGTCTCCTACCACTATGTGCATTTTTTCACGAACATCTTTAGTGAGCGTGATCTGCCCTCCCCGGGTTACCAAAACTTCAGTCATGTTGGTAGTAAAATTTTTACTATTTATAAGTTTTACTAAAAAAATTACGTTATCTGAAGGATAGGCTTAGTACGCACTTTCCAGCGATATCCGGATAACAGGAGCTTCAGGATAAGCAGAGCGCCCTGTCAATGCCCGCAGGTTGTACTGCGCAAGCCATTGCAGCGCCCCGTGCAGTTCTTCGTCAGAAAACGCCTCGTAGCGATGCAGCAGCAGGATCTTTTCCCCAATCCGCGGGATGTTCTCCGGCGAGAAGCGATATTGTGCCGAAGGCGTGTAGTTTGTATCGTAGACAAACTGGACCACTTCAGCCACATCTTCCAATACATTTTTTGCTCCGTGGCAGCTCACGGCAGCCACATCGTCCATAGCCGCAGAGCAGCGGGGGCCGGAAAGATTTTCAAGGCCATGATAGCCGTTCCCACTAATGCTCTGCCAGGAATTCCAGAAATTGGGGCCGAAGTTCGCTGAAAACAGGTGAGCCAGCTCATGAAGCAGCACGCGGGAATTCGCACATTGGTCACGGCCCATGCAGTACAGATAGATGTCTCCTTCTTCAGGATCAGCTTTTCCGACTGCCGAGCCATCACGGCCAAGAATGAACAGCGCATCCACGGACGCAAACTGTTCCGGCAGATGATCCCAGTTGGCCTCGAGTTCCCGATATGCCTGCGCGAGGCGGAAAACGCGCTCGTTGCGCCAGTCTGCAGAAATATCCCGCGACTGGTAGATGGGAATGCCCAGCTCATCTTCAAAGGCTTCTTCCAGCGGCGTTTCATGCAGCAGGGAATCCAAAAGGCTCTCAGACGGATCTTTTGCCCGGCGATCTACAATGACTTTTGTGGCAACTGCTGCTGCCAGAAGTGAAGTACCAAAATATAGTGCAGCAATGGTTTTGTTCATTCTCTTCTCTGTCTACTTTCTCACCGACAATCCCGCCTCACGTCTCCATTGTTGATAGAAGCTGAATGGCAGGGGAACGATTAAAGGGGAAGGCTTTTCTTTGAGAAGCAAAAAATCTAACTTTCCTGCTTCTTTATGGAATACATAAGTACCGTTCGTACGCAGAGTAATCTTCGTAACACCTTCTTTATCATTATCGTAAATGTCGTCAATTTGGCAGTCCCCACCCTGATGGCATCCAGTTGGATAGAGCCGCAGGAGAACATCATTCTCAACAGGAGTTATGATATATTTTTGTTCACCACGCCAAGGATTGTGATAGACTAACAGATCTGCGTTGCTGATCTCTCTTGCGCCTGAAGCATTGGAAATAGTAGGAAGAAGCGCTACTTCTAGCTCGGGCAGTTGCGCTAATGCAGTCATTGCATCTCGAACAACATTCTGCAGATGTGCTGCGACGATCTGCTGCGTCAAGGAAGCATTGGGAAAGTCACTTACCGGAGAGTCCTGAATAGACCACGGCAAGCGTTGGGTACAGTAGGGGGTGATGGTTGTCATGGGCTCACCTCATTGAACAAAAGGGGAGCATAATAGTCGTAATAAAAATCTATGCCAAAGTGACGAATATTCCCCCGCTGGAGAGCATCGCCGCAGATATCAAAAATAAATGACAAGAAAGTTCTTTTCACCTGAAGCGCTGCCGCTCTCGCGTCTTGAGCCGTATAAAAGTCAGGCAAAAGATAGCGATAGATGATAGTATACTGCTCTTCGCCGAAAGCATCCCGAATTACCTGCAGGAAAGAGTCTCTAACATCGAAGGCAATTCCTGCCCCTTGCTTAAGCGTAAAGAAACAAGACGCCGCCTCCGGATTCTGTAAAGCAAGCAGCGCTACGCACTCCAGGCCAAAATACGGGGCACCATATTCTCTGGCCAGAACTCGGCCACTGGACCTCGTCGCATCCGAGACGACTTCAGCAGCAATGCCGCGGGCTTGCTCTTGCGCCATTCGGGCTTCCCTATTTCTGAGCACTTCTGCAAGCAAAGGAGAAGAAGCATCCGGTAACGCTGGTTCGTCGCCGAAATGAAGCAAATCAGAGAGTGAGCCGCAGCTCGTAGTGAGAGCAACGGTTCCTGCCAAGATGCTGTTTTTCAAGAAGTTCATGGTCGTTCAGATGGCGGTAACGGCGAGTTTTGATTTTGGAAGTCTTGCGGCACGTCAAGTTCTTCCTGGAGCATCTGGATCAGCAGTTGTTGCACGGGGTCCCAGCAGGACTCCGGCCAGGACTGGTTATAAATGCCTAGTTGGAGGCAGCTCTTATAGAGTTCAGGAAAAAGAATATGCTCAGCAGAGGGAAAATAGTCTCGGAGTACCGCATCTGCCAGAGCCGGAACGGCAGTGTCTTCTACATAAGAAGCAGCCATCCTGCCGAGAGAGCGGGCAGACGCATTTTCTACACCAGCGATAAAAGTATCATCATGCTGAAAAAACTCTTCTACCATACTGCTTTCATAGCCAATGAAAAGGCCAGCGATTCCCATGCCGATCATCTGCAACCGGTGCTTGAGCTGTTCATTCATTTTTTTCTCCTACTTACCTTTTACATACAATGAATGATCCTGCAAGTAATCATCCAGCCATAGCAGCAAGCTGGTAACTTCTACCTGTCGAGCCGCTGCTTCTCCTTGCAGCTGGGCTTCGCAGGCAGATAAGTAATCGTCGCGAAGAAGAATTTGTGTTCCGCAGATGGATTCTAAAGATTGAACGTTATTTCCGTCGGTTTGTGCTACGCATGGAAGAGCTGGAGCGCTAAATCCAACAGCAAGAACGAGTCCGGGTAAAAACAATCGGGGTGTTTGGTTGTTCATGGAGTACGCACCCATCTCCCTCTTCCGTCTCGTTTTACTCTTCCAGCTGATACACGCGTATTCTGTTCGCGGGCACTTGCCAGATATTGCCTTGGCTGAGCTCTTCCGGCGTTAAGCCACTGATTTCGACACGGCTGCCGCCGGGAGCGATGAGGAAGTCGATGCTTTCTTTGGTGAGATAATAATTCCCACTCCTACATCCACCAATATCTTCGTAATAATTTTGCACTTCGACAGCCTGCCGACCCCTTTCCGGCCTTTCCAGAAAGAAAAAATACTGGCTGGATGTACCCGGAATAGTTGCAGGCACATACTGTTCTTCAATGACCACGCCGCTGATGGTAATGCCTTCGGGGTGATTTTCTTCACAGGAGAAAGGGAACTGCAAGGCAGCGAGCGCTAACAGCCCGGAAGCAAGAACTTTTCGGCGAGTGGGAGCCTTTTTCAATACTGTTCTCGGTTCTCCTTTTCTCATTGCAACTTCGCCGTTAGGAGCAGCAATAAAGAGAGTTCCGGTATACGGAAAACTACGGCGAAAATTTGCCATTTCCGCTTCTTCTCCCCGAGGGGAAGCGAGAGCGATGCATTCGATGGCTTGTTCTCTTTCTGGCGGGATTACCGCTTGTCCTGTTATGAAGCTTAGAAGCTCGTCAATTTCTTGAGTATTTGTCATTTTTAGTTTCCTCCTCTCAATATCGGATAGTGCAGCCTTTCAGATTCGTATGGCCGCAGCAGACGGTGGCTTCAGCGCGTTGCCCGCCGGGGTTTATGCCCTCTATACTATAGGCCATTTCTCCATCACTGCAAGTTAACGTGAAGAAGTACGAATTGCCTACCACGGCAACATCGCTCCAGCCAGCCGATTGGGCAGCTTGGATGGCATCCTCTTCACTACTACAGCCAGGCATGCAGCTAGTTTGTGCCCCAACTCCTGCGCCGATAGTCAGCGCCGTCACCAAAGATGCAATATTTTGTTTTGTGGTCATTTTTAGTTTCCTCCATTTATTTTTTATAACGTCCAATCATTGCAGAGATAATAATCCGTGCAAATCAGGATTCTGTTCGCCGGCACCTGAAGCTGATCGCCGTCTGCTCCCTCTAGGTCTTGAAGAGAAATGTCATACATCTCAAAGCGCATGCCTGGAGAGAGCGCATCCCGCACCAGCTCGATGCCGCCATTATCGTCGCGGACAATCTTGGTTTCTTGGACGTCAATAATTCTGAAGCCGTAATCGGTGTCCGCAGAGAACAGCAAGCTGCTGGGCTGCACTCCCACGGCTGGATGCACCGTTGTTGGAGTATATTGTGCAAATTCTCCGGCGACTCCGTGGACAGTAACAAAGTCCTCTTCAAAGCACGCTGGAGCTGCGAGAGCAGCGGCGAGAACGAGTCCGGCGATGGTTGCATTGGTTTTCATGGTGAAGTTCTTCCGATGATGATTTTTATTTTTCTTTCTTGGATGCATGGTATAAAGCAAATCCACCAAAAAAACCGGCGGAGATTCCCGTAGCGTACCCATCCCAGGGGTGATCAACAAGCCCGTTTGCATAGTTGTGAGCCTCTTCCAAAACTGCTTCCGTCAGTTCCGATTGCTGCGAGAGATAGCTTTGGACAACAGCAGTTCGTTCGCTCTCGTAGTGAGCAATGACCTCCAAAGTGGAGACTGCTAGGACAGCCGCCACAGATGAATCCATTATAATATCAAACATTTTTCCCATTTTTCATTCCTCCTGGTTTCTTCTTCTCACGTCGTATATTACTTCAAATAGTACTTAGCATAGTCTCGTAGCCCGCACCCGCCTTTATAGCCGACAATGCCACCGGCAGCCGCCAGGAGATTATCCAGCATGCCCCGCTCCATGGAAGCGGAGACAGTCAAAGCCGCCAGGCCGATGCCGAGCGTGGTCAGGCCTTTCTTGAGCGACGGCTTTTTCGGTTCCAGTTTGTCGTCGATGGTCATGTGGCCCTCTTTGGTTCTTGCAGTGTATCGTCGAGAGTCATTTATTACTCTTCCATCCCTATCGTATACGGCACCAAGTCCGGTTTGCCGTGGGCATCACACATTTTTTAGACTTACTATCTGTTCTTAACAGTGGTGCTTGATTTTAGATAGCCACCGACAAAGCCCATTACTGCACCAACTTTATCCAAATTCCCTTCCAAGTAGCGAAGAGTGTCTTGCGTGGTGTCCGTGTCGGAAACAGCATTCCCTAAATAAGCAATGCCTTCAGGGATGGCAGTATTCAAGTAGGGGATCCAATCTAAGACTTGGCCACCGAGAGCTCCAAAAGCAGCTCCTACGGATGCCCCCACTACGACAACAACACCAGCTACACCTCCAACAATAACTCCCGTTCCAATTTTTTCAGTTAGTGACATTTTATTTTTCCTCCTCGTTATTTTTCTTTACTCTTCCGTCCCCGTGCGATACGGCACCAAGTCCGGCTCGCCGTTGGCATCATACACCAAACCATACGGCTTCCCGCCAATGCGCAAGATGGTTTCATCACCTTCGATGCCGTCGAAGTTTTGTACTTCATCTTCGAGTTGGCTCGTCGGAATGGGATTGGCTTCGTGGCGCGGGGAGAAGCCCTCCCAATTCTGAACTAACAGCCCAGCAGCCGGTACTAAATAGCAAACTGCAATAGTTAATCCCATCAAATCATCTGTCTTCCCCATTTTTCTTTTCCCTCCCTAGTTCTTCCATTCCTTTTCAAACAGTTCCGTAAAGTATTTCACGAAGTGAGGCGCTTCCACCCACACGGCACAGTCGTAGTTCTTGTGCACGTCCATGTCGTCCGTCAGGAAGAGCACTAAGTGCAGGTCATCAATGACCGCAAACCGCGCGCCCTGCCCTTTGTACTGCTTGACTTTGGCAACCTGCGAGAAATTATCAGCAGTGTCCGGCTTGACAGAGTTCGGCAAAGCTACCCGTACATCCACGCCGCGGGCTTTGGCTTTCTTCAAATAAGAAGCCAGCAAGTCAAACTTCCGCTCCGCACCCATGCGCGACACCATGATGCTGATATTCTTCTTGGCATTTTTCACTAAAGTCAACAGGTGCTCATGCACTTTATCTCTTCCGCGGAAAGCGCCGCTCTTGTCCGTGGGGTCGACCAGCTTGATGCCTTCACGGTGCAGGGTATTCAATTCGCCCAAGGTTTCGCTGTCTTTCAGCTTCGAGAGCATGGTATTCTGCTGTTCGGCCTCTTCCATCACTTTTATTTTGACGCGTTCCACGACTTCCGCAGGCGGCACGGCCAAATACTTGATGGGCTTGCCCACTTTCATGATAATGAAGCCTTTCTTCTCGAGCGACTCGAGAACATCATAGGATCTGCTTCTGGGCACATTAGAAATGTCGGAGAGCTCTCCCGCTGTGGAGACTCCTCTTGAAAGCAAAGCTACCCAGAGCTTGCTCTCGTACGAATTCAGGCCGAAATCTTTCAGCCTGTTCAAAAATTCTTTTTGGACGATCATGGTTCTTCCTCCTGTTGGTGATTATTAACCTCCCTCATTAATCCACCGAAGAACCTCTTTTACAACTTTGCAGTTCAGAAAGGGCGGTTCTTTATAAATCTTTCGTTTTATTTAGTACTTGCAGGTGGTTAATGGGTGGGAAGAAGAGCCCCTCTGCTCTTTGTACCATTTTTTAGCCATATGTCACAGCGCTGTTACAGGGATCGGATAGTTCACTGTCCATCTTATAGGATACAAATTGAGAGCAATAATTTTGCTTTCCTCTCGGTAAGAGGCATACTGAAAGCGCAGAGAAATATTTAAATACCAGTTGATATTTTAATATTTCAGATGATAGAAAAAAACACCCTCCAGAAAATAGCGGAAGTTTTTTTCGACCAGCCAAGCAGGCAATTCCATCTGCGGGAACTCTCCCGGCTAACCAAGCTCTCGCTCCCCAGTATTATCACGGCAACCGATAAACTTGCACAAGAAAAAATAATCACCAAAACGAAAGGGTCATTGCTTACTACAGTAACAGCCAATCGGGAACAGAGCACTTTTGTCTGGAGAAAACGCCTCTTCAATTTGGAAAAAATGTATCTCTCTGGCCTCATCAAGTTTCTTGACCACCAGTACCACCACCCACCCGCCATCATCCTTTTTGGAAGCTTCTCCCGCGGGGAGGATACGGAGAGATCAGATATTGACCTTGCCGTGTTGGGAAGAAACGAAAAGCCCCTTTCCCTTGAGACTTTTGAAAAAAATTTAAAAAAGCGTATTTCCCTCCATTTCATAAAACGAGACGAAATAAGTGAAGAGTTCAAAGCAAACTTGGCAAATGGCATTGTCTTGGAGGGGTCTTGGTGAACGATTTTTATTTTTTCTTGCGGAAAGGAGAGGTTCGCAAACAAAAGCCTGATTTTCATTTGTCAAAGGCAACGCTCCAGGAAGGAATAGAACGGCTACAATTCGCTCAAAAGTTAAAAGCCAAGCCGAAGTATATCCTAGAAAATGCCTATGAAGCGATGCGGGAGGCAGCCGATGCTTTATTGTACTGCGACGGATTTAAGTCGTATTCTCATGAAGCCTCTATACAATATTGCAGGCAAAAAGGATTCGCCGATCCTGACCTTCGGCAATTTGACCGGTTCAGGAAAATACGGAATGGGATAAAATATTATAGAGAAGATTGTGCTGCGGAAGATGCGCAGGAAGCTTTAAAGCTCGCAGAAAAAATTATTGGCAGAATACAGAAATTACTGCAGAAACAAAAAATCGTCGATAATCCCCCAGAAGAGCGGCCTTAAACGAGAAAGATTTTCGCTACTCTTTTTAAACCCCATCCACCGTAAACAGCTGCGAATCTGTCACCTGAAATAATCCCAGGCGCGCCCCCGCATCCAGCCAGCCATGGGCATAATTTAGGGCGGCAAAAGCTGTAACCGCATCGCCTTTCTTCAGGAAGAAGAGCGCATCATCATAATAGCGCTGGGCCATGTCCAGAGCATCAGCAGCTTCTTCTTTCCGTTCAGGATTGAGCGCTTTTTTCACTTGCTCCAGAGCACGGGAAGTAACAGAAAAATACTGGTCCAGTTTTTCCGACGTTATCATCGTTTCCATGGTCAAAAAATGCCGCAGTCGTATTCAGAAGCGGTTGAATAACCGCCTTTCCGAACTACTTCTATAACCCGATTCAATTCCCTGCGTGAGCCGTGCCCAAAGAAATCGTGATATAATCCCAAGACAGCATCAGTAATGTTAGGGTCTTGCAGTTTTGTTTCCAGGCTGGAATGCGTTGCTCCATACAAAAGCGCGGCCTGCACTTTCCTTCCCTCGCGCTGATATTTTGGGAGGAGATGCTGAGACACTTTTTTAGCCGTAACCGCATCCCGAAAACCAATGTCGGGGGTAGGTAAAAAATTTGCGCTGATGGTATTTAAAGTGCGCAACGCAGCAACATCTTCCTCTCCAGAAAATTGATTGGACCAGTCCATGGAAAGAAAAGCCCCCAGAGTGCCTTTAGCCAAACCACTAAGAAAAGCTCTTCTACCCAGGGGAGAATAGTTTTTAGATTTCCATAAATCCCAGCATCCTTTTATGCCTAAAAATAAACCTGCCCCTTGCTTTACATCCTCAACTCTCGCACCAAAGGAAGGATTCGGATCACAATCGACACCATACACCCCCATATGGGAATTTTCCCGAAGAATTCTCAGATAAGGCGCTCGGTAATGCGGCCGAGCAAAAAAATATTCCAGAAAATCGTCCGCAGAACTGCCTCCATCCTCAAAAACCATAAAATCCAGCTCCGAGAAGTCCACTTCTTCAAAAAGCGGCGCACTGCTCTCCAGATGATTCCCTAATCCCAAATAATACTTCGCTTCATCCGTTTCAAAAATGCGCAGGACCATGCTGAGCGAAAAAAAAGCCGGACTATAAAAATGTTCGTGGAGGAATATTACTAAACAGTGAAAAAATAAAATGAGTAAAAGACATCGCAGCAAACTGTGGAGGATGCACTCATCTGACCAATCAATTTATTATTGGTGGAGAAACTCTTGCCACGCTTTGACGGCAGCATTATATGCTTCTTTTTCTCTTCGCTTCCCTAACCATCGTGGCAACCACCGACAGAATTCGTACTCGTCGACGGGATCTCTAGCAACATTCCCAAACCTACTAAGATAGCCGGCACAATAGTGGGGGCCTTTTTCACGAAAATGCTTTTCAAAATTATCAATATTCTGGTTAACAAGCGCATCTAAACAAGTACGCCTTCCCAGCTGGAAATCTTGTATCACTTGAGATAGTTCATAGAAAGAGTGCCCCTCGGAGAATGAATGGCCACCCCCATCTTTTGTGGGGTCTACACAAGATCCTCCACCACGCTTAGGGCTGGTGTAAAATTGTCGCCCCATCATCCCCTTTGAGAAAGCGTCTGCTAGATCAGGACGATACGTCTGCAAGTAAACGAGAAGTGCAGGTTGATGGGCTTTCATGAATAGTACAACAGAAAGGTGAACAGTATAAATAATTTTTGGATTTATGCCCAAAATGAGTGAGAATAAGAATGCCGTGTTACGCCGCCCGGGCGCTCTTCGGCCTTTTCACCGTTATGGGCAGGATGCCTTCATCAAATTCCCGCATGGCAATTTTAATCGGGCTATAGCCGATAGCATTCAAAGCATTCTCATTCAGCTTCAGCAGGAAGGGCGCGCCCATGGAGAGCTGCAAAGCCCGTGAGCCGATCATGCGCGCTTTTTCGTACTTGGTGTATTGCATCGGTTGTTCGGTAGCCATGGTGAATGGGCAGTAGGTAACTCTTATTACAGCATTTATGCTATAGTTCTATTTAATTCTTTCCGCAGGAAAGCAGCTTTTTCCGTCGCCAGATCGACCATCCGCTCAATATCTTCCAGCGTTAAGGGCGCCGTTCCGCCTTTCTGCAAGGCAGAAATGGTGCCGTCCGGATCGGAAGAGATCGTCAATCGCGCCTCTGCCGCTTTCTCTTCTTCCAATGTAACATCAAGGAACAGGCTGCCGCCAATTTTAAAGACGGTAACGGGCAAGGGCTCTTTCAGCAATGGCAAAGCTTTGTTCGTCTTCTGCTTATAGTCGATAACGCCCGTTTCCGGATCACTGACTGGAAAGAACGCTGATTTCAAAGCAGCCAGTGCTGCTAATCCCGCCGCATCAAAGAGATTGCCCGCTACGTTAACAGTAATCAAGTCGATGGTGACAAACCAGGCTTTTTCTCCGGGAACGAGGCAGAGTTGTTTCATATCGATCGCTTTCGCTTCACGGATGCCGCGATCGATGACCCGAGCGAGCTCCACGGCATCAATGCCCGGCGGCCCCGGCTCAAAGTTGGGATTGGACATCGGTGTGAGTTCCGCATTGACCATAATGCCGCCTTCGTCCGGCGTGTCGTTGTACGGCTTTTCAATAGCGAGCTTGACGCCAGCCATGATGACCGTATCGCCGATCTGCACGCGGGCCGAGCCTTCTGCAGTCTTGGAAATATTTCTAGTGATAAGAATAGGCTGGCGATATTCAGTCAAAGCCCTGCCATCAAGGCGTTGGCCTCGTTTAGCCAGTTCAAGAATAGATTGCTGATTGTACATCATAGTTATTCCTCGGATTGCTCTGCTTTTCTTTTTTCGCCGGTTTTTTCGTTAGCAGCAAATTTCTCCTTCAAGGCGCGAACCTGCTCCTCATAGATCTTTTCCGTGGCTTCTTTCGCTAGGTGTAAGGCTTTCAGCAGATGGGCTTTTGATATTTCTCCATCCATCTGCAAGAGCGTGAATTCTTTGGTGTTATGGATCATGGCAACCGGAATGTCGGAAACGATGCCGTCGTAGGCTTCTTCATCATACGTCAGATCAGCAACAACCGTGCCATCCACTTGGCCGACGGCTACGGCGCTGACTAAATCTTTCATGGGAATGCCCGCATCTGCCAAGGCCATAGCGGCAGCAGAAATGGCTGCACATCTCGTTCCGGCATCGGTCTGCGGCAATTCCACAAACACGTCGACAACCGCATTGGGAAAAGCAGAAAGGTCGACGACGGGCTCTAAGGCCTTCGTCATGACCAAGGCAATCTCCTGCGATCGCCGGCTGGTTCCCGGGCGGATACGCTCGCCGGAGCCGGAGAATGGCATCATGCTATAAAAGCAGCGCAATATGCCGCTTCTCGGATTCTGCTTGAACTTGGGAAACATTTCCCGGGGGCCGTACACGGCAGCGATGGCCTGCGTCTTGCCGATGATGAATTCCGCGCTGCCATCAGCATTCGGAATAATGCCGGTGCGGGCTTTCATCGGACGGAGCTCGTTCACGGCGCGTCCGTCTAATCGTTTGGTGTAGGTCATTTTGAGTTTTGTTTTTGAATTTTTTTAATTTTTAGGATTCTTATTGTTCTCCGACTGGTTGCGGCATCTCAGGAGATTGATAACATTCTTGAGCCACAAAAATAGATAACACTTTTCCATCAATGGAAGAGCAGTACAGGACATTATCTATCATGCGACACGTTTCGGGTTCCTGATTACCAAGAACTTGTCCTTCAATAATTGCCGACCCCTCATTACACCCAGAATGCTCACGCTCAATTTTAAACCTCTCATTGCATGACGGACCGCATAAGCTTAAGCCACCGCCTAGTCCGAGAGCTAGAACTCCTAGCCCCGCATAAAATCCAAATGAAGATTTGTACCAAGCCATCTTCAGTTCTCCTCCGTATATGTTCTCATTTCTTCTCCTTCCTCGCCCGGCTCTTCCGGCATTTCCTGCTCGGCAAATTGCCGCTCGCTTTCCGGAGCATGAACGACCGGCTTCGCATGCTTCGTCAAAAAGGCATCGACCTGTTCCGTCAACCCTTCCATATGTGATTTCTCTTCAATCAAGCGAATGGCCTGCTCAACAACATGTTCATTGTCCGCATCGCCGCGGATCCAGACCAGACCGTTCTGGCCGACGGTGATGCTGCAGCCCGTTTTATCTTTAATGAGCGTGATCATGCTGCCCTGCTTGCCGATGACTCGCGGAACTTTCTGGCAGCTCATGCGGATGATCCGCCCGCCGCTGATGCGATGCAGCCCCGGCTCTTTCATCGTCACATCAATCAAGCGCTGCGAGGTGACATTGACAATCTTCACGATCACCATGTCGCCGATGGCCATCATCCGGCTCAGGTCATCCGTCTTGCGCACAAAGCGCGTGGTAGCATCCTTCACGTTCAGCAAAGCAGAATATGCCGTCGCCGTAGAGATGCGCCAGCCGGTCATGGTAATATCAATAATCTGCCCGATAATCTTGTCACCAAACCGCGGCACATAGGGGCCCGCGAGTGGCGTTATCCGCAGCACCCGGCCCGCTAAGGAAACTAAGCCTAAAGCTCGGGCATAAATAGCATCGCCTACCCGATAGGTATAATCGCCGGGCAAGTAGTCCATCCCGTCAGCCAGCGCTTCGCCGGGAACCACTACTGCACGTTCTTGTACCAATAATCCAGTCATAGTCGTATAGTATCCGCTTTTTGATGATAGGGCTTCATGAGAAAATATGAGCGGATAAAGTGCTTTCTTTTCTCACTGCTGCTAGAATTTTCAGGGTTATTTAAAAAGATATTGGTGGAAAATGTGCACTTTCAGGGATTACAGAGAAACAAGCAAGACTAACGAAACGCTTATATACTTGTATATCCCTGTAGATTCATTTATGGAGGACGTCTTTGTTGATGGCAAGCCAATCATCATAACCGTTCAGGCCATCAGAAGAGCCCGACAGAGAAACATTGCTTTTCCTGACCAAGTTTATGCTGTGCTGCAGACAGGAAAGAGAAAGAGCATCGGAAAAAACGGCATCAAGTTTACAAAGAAAACAAAAGATGGTTCACTGATCTGTATTGGAGAAAATGTTGGAAACGTGATCGTCATCAAAACTGTCGAAAGAGGAAATTAACATGAACTGCCCAATGTGCCGGAAAAAGACCATGGAACAGAAAAAAGGGTTCATGGAAGAAGACGGCATCGAGTTTGAAGCATACCGTTGCACGGCGTGCGGGGAAGAGATGATGACAATGAAGCAACTAAAAGGCTTAGCAACACAATATCGAAAGATGAGAACCGCAAAAGAAGTCACTTTTGCTAAATGGGGAAATAGCCTGGCAGTACGGATCCCCCACAACATTGCTTATGACTTAAAATTATCTGCCGGGAAATCAGCGATGCTGCTCAGAGACAAAGCAGGAATTAAGATTATACCAAAAAAAACATCTTGACAACAAGAACTCTTTTTATTTCTCTTCTTCCACCGCCATCTCCGCTTTTCCCTGCGTCGCTTTATTGACCTGCTCAAAGAACTCCACCTGAAAGCCCGCAGGGATTTCCACGCGCGCTTCCCAGCTGCCATCCGATTTCCAGAGCTCCTGCAAAATCGTAGCGAGGCGCTTGACGAGCGCATACGCTTTTCCAATGTAGGCCGGCGGAATAGTCACCCGCAGCACTTTCTTGGCAACTTTCAGGGGAAGGATCGGCAGGAGTTTCTTCACAATTTCCGGCAGCTGCTCTTCAACAGGGCGATGCTCGTCCACGTGCACTTTGGCTTCTTCCATCGCCGCTTCCAGGCGCTCCGGCGGATGGGGCAAGCCCGTCCGGGGATCGACCGCTTGCTGATGCAGCAGATAAATCAACTGCCGCTTTTTCTGTTCGCGTTCCTGCGTCCGCTGTTCGATCGTCGTCGGCAGCTCGCCTTCTTTCAGGATGATGGCGCTGATCTGCAGCGGATCGGTCGTCTTGAATACTTGCTGCAAATCCTGCTGGGAAGCCGCTAAGCCTTTTCTCGCGTCAGTAAAAATCCGCTCTGCCAGCAGCACCTCACGAACGTCAGTGATTTCTCCGCGCCGATAGCGCAGCGCCTGCTCGGGGTCAATGCTGATCTCAAAGTTCTTCCCAAACTTCTTCAGCCGGGCTAAGGTTATTTTCTCGGACATGGTCAAAAAGCATTTAGAGTAACAAAGCAACAAAAAAGAAAAAATTACAACTATTTCATCAGCTTCCTGAGCTCGTCGTTGCTCAGCTTGATGAAGCGGCGAGTTTTATCGTCGATATACGCTGCATCGACCCGCTCCACATTATACTCATCTTTCAAGAACTCTTTCATCAAGATCAGGCCAAACTTCAGCCCTTCGTCAACGGACATCGTACTTTTGTACCGCTTGTTGAGCATCGCTTCAATCTCGGCTTCGCCTTCGCCCACAACCGCTGCCCGGTACTGGAAATAGAGGCCGTACGGCTCCGTCAGGAACAGCCTTACTTCCCCGTCTTCATCAACGCCGCCCACAAGCAACGAAACGCCAAACGGCCGTAAGCCGCCCGACTGCGTGCCGATCTGCTTCAGGTCGCAGATCTCTTTGACAACAGAAAGGATGTCAATTTTACTGTCATAGGTTACGGAATGCTGCTGGGCGCGGAGCTGTACTCGATCGATAAGCACCCGAGCATCAGCAATGAGTCCGGCAGCCGCAGCGCCGATATGGTCATCGATGCGAAACATCTTTTCAATGGCTTCAGCGACCATCAGCTTGGAAGTAACGCGCTTATCCGTCACAAAGACGACGCCGTTCTTGCAGGCCAGCCCCAGGGCCGTTGAACCTCGTTGCACCGTCTTCTTGGCATATTCTACCTGCAATAACCGGCCGTCCGGCGAGAACATGGTAATGGAGCGGTCATACCCCATCTTGTCAATCATTTGCTGCTGCTGTTTGTTTTGATTCATGGTTTGTGCACCTCTTACTTTGTGGAACTGGCTTTTTTAATCGTCCCCGAGACAGTTATGGAGCGAATAATCACCGGGACATTTTTAATGCTTTTGATGAGGATAATCGCTGCTTTCACCTCATCAACCGCCAGATGGCTCACTTTCAATATAAATTTATTGTTTTTATATCTCTCTTTGACGAACAATGGAGAGGCTTTCGCCGTGCCCCATTCGCCTAAAAACCGCAGGAGGGCTTCTTCCACTGCAGCCTTTACTTCCGGAAAGGAAAACTCTTTCTCCGCAAGAATCTCAAAGACAATATAGCGTTTCTTGGGCTTTAAGGTGGGAAGGAGGGGCATAGATGATGGGTGGAGAGTCTGTTTATAAATATTTGGAGGATGCTGAAAAAGAACGGGAAATATTTTTAAATGATTAAAGAAAAATGGCTCTTATGCCGCAACAGAAATCAGCACGAACGCTTACGCGGGAAGACTTAGAAAAGATCATTTCCTTGGCAGCCCAGCGTTCCACAGCCGATGGCTATTCTGAAGAGGACGTCATTGCAGCTATTACTGGAGCAGGGTTGAATGAAACCCTTGCCAGAAAATGCCTTGCTGATTATTGTTCCGGCACGCTTTCCCCAGAAGAACAGCTCGCTTTACTGAGCCCTGCAGAACGGCAAATGCAGAAAAGATGGAATGTTTTGAAAGGGGTAGGAAAAGGAGTATTGTATGTTCCAAAAAAAATAGGCTCCGGGGTGTGGTCTGCAGCAGGGGCGGTGAAGTCGTGGTGGATACAGAAGGATGATGTCACTAGAGACACACTGGTAATCTTGGGCGTTGCTGGACTCCTCGTTACTCTCGGGGGAAGCGCTGCTTACTTTTCACAAGAAAACAGAGAGCAAGAAGCAGAGCAAGCAGCATTAGAGCATCTCGAATATTTCTGTGGCAATCCGGCAGAAGTACGTGAAGAAAGTCAAGATGGAGCAATGAACTTTTCGGCAGCAACCCTCCAGTGTGAAGAAGCCATTGATAATTCGCATTTTTTCTACAACGACGGGATTGCTCTGGTGAGCTATATTTCTTCACTGGCTGGTCCAGATGCGGAAAAAGCTACGGTCTGCGGCATAGCTGCACATTATGTTACCGCGCTAGACAATACTTATGTTTCTATCGATGATGGCATCGCTTTGTTTGGCTATTTGGCATCCATTTCTGGTTCTGAGAGGGACTTAAGAGAAGTCGGTACAGCAGCAGAACGCTATGCAACCTTCTTGGGCTCGCAGAGGATTGACATTGATGACGGCATCGAACATCTCCAAGCCGTTTCCGGCGAAGGCGGGCAGGAATTAGACGAGCTGGTTGATCAGGCCATTCTGCACATCATGAACGGGGAGTAAGAAGAATAATTTGAGAGTACTCTTCTCTTTCCCATTTATCTCTTGAACCCTTTCTCCAACTGCTCCCTCACCTGCACCATATGCAACGAATGCTCCTGCTGCATCCCTGCGGGAAGGTTCTGAAACAACTCCTGCGCCTGCTGATACTGCTGCTTTCTCTCGCCAAACGTTCCCGACGCCGCTTGAGCAACCGCCTCGCCGAGCTTCCTCTGCGTGCTCAGATGCTCTTCGATGGCCTGCCGCAACTCGATGACGGACGAATAAAACTTCTGCTTCTCGGACTCGTGCAGGCGCATATACTGCTGATAGATCTCCTGATAACGCTGCTTTAATTCATCAAGAGAAGCGCTGCCGGCCCGTTCCTTGGCCTGCTGGATCTTCTTTTCCAAAGCTGCGGGCTTGGACCACAACGCCAGGGCAATAAAAACAACATCAATGACCAGAACCAGCAAGAACAGGATGAGGCTGTACGTCTTCATCTGCGGCGTAGCAGCCAGCAGATAAAACAGGAACGCCCCGAGCAATAAAGCAGCCAAGAGCAACGCCAGAACTTGTGCTTTTCCCGATGGGTTATTGAAGAGCATAGGCTTGCTTCAGTTCTCCTTTTTTCTTTCCAACTCGATTATCTTCCTAATCTCTTTTTCCAAAAAGGGGATATCATCTTTCACCGCCAGCCAAATCTTGTCAAGAACGACACCGAAATAGGCATGTATAAGAACATCTCGCGCTCCCGCAATTTCTTTCCATTGTACATAGGGGTATTTCTGTTTCAACCCGGGGGGGAGATGTTTTACTGCCTCGCCTATCAGCTCAATGCGCCGAATCGTTGCATCCTGAATATCTTTATCTTCTTCAAATTCTTTCTTCGTAAGATCTTGGGTCGAACGTTTAATAAGTTCAATCGCCTCAAGGATATCGTTCAAATACAGAAAAAAGTTTCTTTTCATAGCACCCGAATCTCTTCTTTTAAGATAACTCTTTTTAGCAGCGGCTTAATGGCTTTATACTCAACAAGATCAATTTTTTTTTTGAGACGGCTTTCCAAGGCTAATTTAAGGCCAACAAAGTCAAAGAGGCTCATACTTCTCTTAGTCTCTACCAACAAGTCCACGTCGCTCTTCTTCTTTTGCTCACCTCGTGCATAAGAGCCAAAAATGCCTGCTTTAACAACCCCTCTTCTTCGTAAAAGAGGAGCAACTATTTTTTTTATTTTTTGCAGTTCCGAAGCTTTTGGTTTTAAATGTGCCATTGCTATTTTTCTGGTAAAAGGAAGCAAGAGAGTATTTTATTTAAAAGTATCCCTCGCTTTTCGGCACACCCCAAAAGATATTCTATGGCACAAAAGCTTTCGGATTTCTCTCCTAAAAAGGCTAAGAAAGCAGTGGGCTTTACCGAGCTCATTTACATAATAGTGCTGTCAATTTTTCCTGGAGCTTCGCGATAGGAACGCGCTCCTGCTTTGTCGTGTCCCGATCCCGAATCGTTACGGCATAGTCATCCAAGCTCTCAAAATCAACCGTCAGGCAGAAAGGAATGCCAATCTCATCGGCTCGCGCATAGCGTCTGCCGATGCTGCCAGACTCGTCATAAAAGCACGAGTGGCATGTCCGCAGCTGCTCGAAAACCGTGCGTGCTTTTTTCACCAGCTCCGGCTTGTTCTTCACCAGCGGAAAAATGCCGCAGAAGTAAGGCGAGAGACGCGGCGGCAATTTCAATACGACGTTACCGCGCTGCTTGTCGTCGTGATAGGCTTCGAAGAGCAGGGCCAAAAAGATTCTCTCCATGCCAAACGTCGGCTCGATAACCGCAGGAATGACACTCTTCTTCGTCGTTTCATCATAAAGCTCCAGCTTTTTCTGGCTGTGCTTCGCGTGCTGCGTGAGGTCGTACTGGCCGCGGTTGGCGTTGCCGGCAATTTCTTTCCAGCCGAAAGGAAACTCATATTCGGCATCAAAAGTTGCAGAGGAATAATGTGAGAGTTCTGTTTTCAGATGCTCGCGGATGCGCAGCTTTTCAGCAGGGAAGCCCAAACTCAGCAGCCAACGCAGCTGCTCGGCAAGCAGAGAGGCATGCCATTCGTTCAGCAATTTCCGCTGCAGCATTTCACCGATGGTCGTTTTTACTGCAGTGCTCTTTTCCGGGCTCTTCTCCGTCCCTCTCTTTCTCTCTTGATGCTTCTCTTGCGGCTTCTCCTGCGCAGCCGCATCCAGCAAAAGAACGCTCTGCTTGCGCTGCGCTGCCGTCAGCAGCGGACAGCTTTTCTGTTCGGGATGATAAAAATATTCGATCTCGGCGATGTGGAATTCCCGGGAACGGAACAGGAAATCCCGGGGTGCGATCTCATTGCGGAAGCATCTTCCCGTCTGCGCAATGCCAAAAGGCAGCTGCATTCTCGCGGTTTCCGCTATGAGTTTAAAATCCATGAACATGGCCTGGGCCATCTCTCCCCGGAGATACGCCACGCCTTTTTGTGACGTATCGGCACCCACTTTTGTTTCAAACAGTAGATTAAAGCCCTTGAGCTCTTCGAATTCTTCTCCGCGATAGGTCAGCTTATGCTTCTGCAGCAGCTCGTTGACTTGTGCAGCCGTCCAGCCTTCAACATTCATCCCCAGCTGTTCCTGGATGAAATGGTCGGCGCGCATTCTGGTCTTGGTTTTCTTGGTGATAAGAACCAGATCACCAAAGGACTCAAGATGGCCGGAAGCCACCCAGGTTTGGGGATGGGAAATAATGCTGGCATCCAAGCCGACGATATCTTCCCGCGAGCGGACAAAATACTGCCACCAAGCGGCTTTCAGCGCATTGAACATTTCGACGCCTAACGGCCCTAGGTCCCAGAAGCCGGCAAAGCCGCCGTAGATCTCGGAAGAGGGAAACACGAAGCCTTTCTTCTTGCAGAACGTGGCCATCTCTTCGATAGTTAAAGGCATGTGTTGCAGAAGAGGGAGTTGGTTTATTAAGGTTTTGTCAGCCCAAGTACGCTCAAAGGTACGCCTTTGGCGCACTAACAAAATCGTTGTTTTGTTGTGTGCGCTGGGCGAACGTGCGTCAAAGGAGGTTTCCCGTCAGTCAACCCCATGATCAACTTTTTATCCACCCAACTTCTTCTTCATTCAATAGAAACTCTTTCACTACCACTTCCGGCGCAGCCGCTTTCAGAATCTGCTGCAGATACGGCATCTGCTGCAGGATCTGCTTCTTCGACGCATGCAGCTTGGTCGTGAGCTTCTCGGCAATGGCTTTCTTCTTGGCCTGCTTCTGGTTGGCCTGCCAGATCTGCAGCAAACGCATCGTCGGCTGGTAAGGAACAAAAGCCGGGTTCTTCTCATCTTTGGCCAAAGAAATTCCTGCGGTGAGCAGATTGTTTACGTAGACCAAAAAACGCCAGTGCTGCTGCTTGCGGATTCTACCGCGAAAAATGTCGGCGCGAGAGAGGGCTTCGTATGCTTTCGCTAAGGCGTGTGGAGAAAGATATTCTTTTGAAACATTGGCATCCAGCCACAGGAAAATCTCGTCAAGATCAACAGCAACATCATCAAGGGCCGACAAAGCAGTTTCTGCAGACGATGATTTGAAGATGGTTTTTAAAGTGGCGAGAATCGTCTGGGTTCGCTTTCTGTCTGCCAGCGTGCTCACGGCGTCAAAAGTGATTTTTCCACTCACGCCACCGGTTTGCAAATCGAGCAGCGCACTGCGCAAGTCTCCATCTGCCTGCCTTGCCAAAGCCGAGAGGGCTTTCTCTTCATAACTAAGCTTTTCCAGCTGTGCAATCCGCTGTAAGTGTTGGAGTATTGCTGGATACGGCAGCTTGGGGAACTCAATGGCCAAGCAGCTTTTCCGCAACGGCTTCAGTTTCTGCTCGTAGAGATCGTTCGCGGTGAGAACGACGGGAAACACCGATTTTTCAATGGCGCTCAGCAAGGCCGGAATCCCGCCGCGATCCTGCACGCCAGAAATATTGTCGACTTCATCGATCAGGATTATTTTTGGCCGCATGAATAATGACTGCTGGCCCAGTACAGCATTGAGAAAAGAAGAGAGCGCCTCTGCATTTCTGAGATCGGAAGAGTTCAGCTCAAACACGTCAGCATGGAGCTCCTGCGCTACGGCGTACACGGCAGACGTTTTTCCCGTGCCGATGGGGCCATGGAGCAAAGCCGCTTTCTGCTTCTGCTGGCGATACTGCTGAACAAACATCTTGAGCGCGGTAACAGCCTTTTCCTGGCCGACAATTTCGGTACAATTTTTTGGCGCGTAGGTGACGGTGAAGAGGGCCATGAAAAAAGAGCGGAAAGTTCCGTTCATCGCGGAGAGAGCAGTATATTTAAATACCTTTTTCCTTTTTCCGCTCATATGCTTTTTTTCATTATCCAAGCGCTTTATTACTTCTTGCCCGCATACGTTGCCAATATGGCTCCTGTTTTGTTCAAGTGGCTGCCTATAGGCGATAAGCCCATTCACCAAAAAATATTCGGGAGCCATAAAACCTGGCGGGGGCTCATCATCGCTCCCGTGATGGGAATGCTCATCTTCTGGCTGCAGAAGCTGGCTTATGAAAGTGGCTTTCAGGATTTGGCAATTATTGATTACAGCGATTTTTCCCTTGTTCTCGGCTTCCTGCTGGGGGGCGGAGCAATTCTGGGCGATTTGGTAAAGAGCTTCTTCAAGCGCCGCCACGGCATCAAAGCAGGACAGAGCTGGAAGCCCTGGGACCAGCTGGATTTTGTTTTCGGCGCTTTGGCCCTCTCCTTTTTTGTATATGTGCCGCCGGCGGAAGCTGTTTTAGTTCTTCTCGTATTCAGTCCGATACTGCATATGCTGGTGAGTTATATCGGCTTTCTGGCAAAACTAAAAAAAGAAAAGTTCTAGACCCGTTTATGACCTTGTTTTTCTTTCCAAGCACCAGCGCAGCTGCACGGCCAAAGAATACAACGCCACTACTCCGGCACTTAAGTACGCAGGGATGGGCTGCTGTATGGCCAGAAAGAAGAGCACCATAGTTCTGGCAAAGAGCACCGGCGCCGTGAGTTTGGAAAAGAGGTACACCAGCTGCGCAGCAAGGAACAGAAGAATAACAATGACGACAAAATAGTCCTGCAGTTCCCCGGCAATGCGGACCAGCAGCAGGAGCGTTATCAGCTGGTCACTGGCATAATCCAGATACGTTCCGAAACGCGACGGCTTCGCTACACGAGCCACCATGCCGTCCAAGGCATCAGCGAGAAGATGCAGGACAGCGAAGAGCACAAAGAGGAAGTGATTCTGGAAAAGGAAGAAGACAGCAGCCAAGCCGAGAAGAAAAGAGGCCAGAGTTACGACCGAAGCTGGAATTCCCGCCTGAACCAGCGGCTCAGCTATCCAGGAGAGCTTCTTAGACCGATAGCGCCGCCAGCAGTCCATGGCGTTCTGCACAAAATTCGTGAAAGAGTCGAGCATGAGTTCTTGAAAAGAAAAAGGTATAGATATACTTTTTGCTCGGATTACGCTCTTTTCCCTTTTTTTCTCGTCGAGAAAGAAGCCATTTCCCGTCGACAAAACTGCCCCAGACAGAAACGTTTAAATACTTTGAATCTTTCCTTTTTTCAAAAAATAGAGAGGTGTGAGAATCATGTCAGAAGTCGTTAAGCATGTTGGAGTGAAGAAAGCGTCGGGGTACTTGTATTTCCTCGACAAGCATGGAGATGTGGCCCGTGCAGCCATGAGCCGTGCTGGCCGCACGAAAGGCAAAGCGAAAATTCAGGTTGTAGCTCGCGTGGGCGTGAAGAGAGTAGCTGGCTATTTGTATTTCATTGACGGCAAAGGAAATGTCTGCCGAGCCAAGATGGCACGGGGACGAAAAGCTGGCAAGAAGAAAGCGGCCAAGAAGGGCATGAAGAGAAAGCCTGCCCACCGAAAAGCAGCCCGAAAGAGAAAGAGATAAACTCTTTCTTCTTTTCTTTTTTTTTCTGAATCTTATTCCGTAAAGCTTATCTTCTGGAGGAGGTTCAGCTTCCTATGAAAATTGATTCATTTATCGACAGCGATCGGAAATCTTTGGAGGAAATAGCTCGTTTGGCGTATGTGGTCTATGACCAAGGATCCCCGGTGCTTTCGGCACAGGGATACTTGCCGGCGGTTCCGCCACTTCCGGCGCCATATGACCAAGACCTGATAGTCATCCCCTGCTGCCGTGACGTGAACGAAGAGTTTCAGAACTGCCTTTCTCCCCTCACCACCAAGTATACAGTTCGAGAGGATGCTTTTTATCATGTCGGTGAGAAGAGGGACATTATTGGCTTTCTGTGCACGTTCCAATTCTTTGAACAGAATGGAACGGGCAAAGAACGGATATGGTTTGCATTCCTGGATCCCGCCTATGCATCCAGTGAGAATGTGGACGTGGAGTTGTTGTTGGCGGTGAGGAAAAAAGTTTAATCTGTTCACCGACGATAAGACCTTTCTTCTCTTAAACCCCCATCTTTGACTTCAATTATCTTTATATAGCTTCTTTCCTCTAAGCATTTAACGTGGCCAATTCTTCCCGTGAAAACCGCCTGAATGAGCTTTCTGCCAAAGAATGGCTGCGCTTTACCAAGACCTGGTTTGTGTACAATCCGCCGCCACGGAAGAAGAAAGAGATGCTCCATCCTGCCAAGTACCCCGAAGGGCTGATTGAGGAGTTCATCCGCTTCTTCACCAAGCCCGGCCAGCTCGTCTTTGATCCATTTCTGGGAACGGGAAGCACCCTGATTGCAGCCCATAACGCTGGCAGGAATGGCATTGGTATTGAGCTGCTGGAAAAGTATGCTGCCATTGCCCGGGAGCGCGTACGAGGGCTGGATGAGCAGTTGCAGCTTTCTGCAGGGGGCACGAAAGTTCATTGCCAGCAGCAGGTAATTCAAAGTGATGCCACGCAGCTGACAAAAATCTGGGAGACCCATAAGCTTCCACCGGTTGATTTCGTGATCACCTCTCCACCATACGGGCCGATGCTCAATAAGAAAGGCCTGGTCTCTAAAGAAAGGGAAGAGAAAGGCCTGGACGTAAAGTACAGCGATGAAGCTGCCGACTTGGGCAATATCGCTTCTTTTGATGAGTTTGTCCAGCGGCTGGTAGACATTTTTGTAGCCTTGAAGCTGCAGATGAATGCCGGGGCGCATCTGGTCATCATTCTCAAGAACTATCTGGACAAAGGGACCTATAGAACTCTCGCTTGGGACGTGGGAAAAGCCTTAAGCACGCATTTCCAGTTGCGAGGGGAGCGGCTCTGGTGTCAAGACAACAAAACGCTCTATCCATATGGTTATAGGTACAGCTTTGTGCCCAATGTGCACCACCATTATTGCTTGATTTTGAGGAAAGAACCCGACGAGGGAGAAAAAAAGCAAGGGAAGAACGAAGAAAAACCGCAAAGAACAATCCGAAAACTACCAACCCCAAAACCGTAACCTATATAAGCACTCCTCTTTCTGTTTAGTAAAGAAATAACAATCTTAACCAGTCGAGGTGAAAACCATGAACAAAAAATTATGTGCAATTATGGCTGCAGCAGTTCTGGTGCTTTCCCTATTAGCATTGGGAAGCGCCACGGGACCAAGCAGCACCGATAAAGTCCGCCTGTATATCCAGGCTACAACCGATGATGCGCAAGCGGATCTCCATGCTTTGGACGTGCGCCATGAATTTGCTGATGGCGTCGTGTCCGTGGAAGTGTCTCCACAAGCCGCGGAACAATTAGAAAATAATCCCCGCTTTACGGTGCTGGGGCAAGCGACACAATGGCATGTGGATGCAAAACCAGGAAGCGGAACCGCAACCAGACAGTATACCCCATCTGATCAAACCCCGTGGGGCATGCAGGCAGTATATAATGATCCGGCCCTAACCGCTACGAGCGGCGGCGCTGGAGTAACGGTCGCCGTTCTCGATACGGGAGCCAAGAAAGATCACTTTGACCTCAAGAATCGGATCGTGCAATGCAAAGACTTCACCCGGGGCGGCGTTAGGAATGGCTGTAATGACGTGTACGGCCACGGCACGCATGTCGCGGGAACCATTGCCGCTGATGGCGGCAGCGATGGCAGAGGCATTTATGGCGTCGCGCCGGAAGCCAGCTTGTACGCCTATAAAGTCTGCGGTAATAGCGGCTTGTGCTGGAGCGACGATGTGGCAGCAGCCATTGCGCATGCGGCAGATCAGGGAGCCAACATTGTCTCCATGAGCCTGGGCGGCAGTGCTCTGGCTTCAGTAGAACGGAATGCGATTGACTATGCCGTTGCCAGTGACGTTTTAGTAATCGCTGCAGCCGGCAATAGCGGTCCCAATCTCAACACTATTGGGTATCCGGGCGCGTATGTGAAAGTTGTAGCCGTAGCAGCGCTGAACAGCTTGCTCAGCGTGGCAGACTTTTCCAGCCGGGGCGTCAATGACGGTGATTTCATTGTTGAAGAGCGGGAAGTGGAGATTGCCATGCCCGGCGTTGCTGTTGAATCGACGTGGAATGATGGCGGCTACCGCACCATTAGCGGAACGAGCATGGCGACGCCACATGCCAGCGGCTTAGCAGCACGGCATTGGCAGGGTTCTGCTGCTGCCACGCGAACCTGGCTGCAATCGCAAGCAGCGCTGTGGGACATTACTTCCGGTCAGTATGCGGCCGTGGGCGATGACCCGGC
>Ga0209542_10000922_pt1 | contig 70189 bp, 90 predicted proteins | sample RifCSPhighO2_01_FD_184028 | JGI IMG/M metagenome (GOLD analysis project Ga0209542, IMG submission 184028) | Soil microbial communities from Rifle, Colorado - Rifle CSP2_plank highO2_0.1 (SPAdes) (version 2) | ecosystem: Environmental > Terrestrial > Deep subsurface > Rock core/Sediment ...
ACCTTCGTCAAATTCTGCTTTTGCAATATCAATTGGATTGTAATGAATTGCTTCAAGTTGTTTTTCGTCCAATTTCACCAAAAATGGTGCACCCATAGCTAACTGTAATGCACGTGAACCGATCATGCGTGCTTTTTCATATTTCGTGTAACGCATTTGTGTTTCTGTCATTAGTATTACCTCCGAGGTAGTTACCGAGCGAGGTGCCAGAAGCATTCAGATAGTCTGAATGTGCCAAAGGCGAACCTTTGAGCACCGTGCTTCTAAGCACCTCGGATAAGCCTAACTAAAGCTTCTCCCTTAAAAAGTTTGCCTTTTGGATAGCCAAATCAATCATCACATTGATATCATGTGAGGTCAACGGCATTTCTCCACCCTTTTGAAGAGCAGACAACATACCATCAGCCGTACTTGCAACAGTTAATCGTGCATCGTACACATGCGACTCGTCCATATTAGGATCAACGATGTACGACTTACCAATCTTATAGATCGTGACACTTGTTGGTTCCTTGTAGAGCTGCAACTTTTTCTTTGTCTTCTCTTTGTAATTCAATTCACCATCTTCATACTTCGGAAAGACCGTATTTTTTAATGCTGCCATCGCTGCAAGAGAACATGCATCAAACAAGTTGCCTGCATCGTTAATTGTAACAATATCAATGCCAACCGTCCATGCTTTTTCTCCTTTTTCAATGCAGAGTTTCTTCATGTCAATCGCTTTGCTTTCACGAATGCCACGATCAACAACACGTGCTAATTCAACTGCATAAATGCCCGGTGGACCAGGTTCAAAGTCAGGACTCGACAATGGATATAACTCAACATTCACTGCAATTCCACCTTGTTCAGGTGTATCTGGGAATGGCTTTTCAATACTTAACTTGACGCCAGCCATGACAATTGTATCGCCAATTTGTACTTGTGCGCTACCTTCTGCTGTTTCAGAAACACCATAGGTTACTGAAACAGGCTGTCTGTACTGATCAAGTGCGCGTCCGTCGCTTCGCTTACCTTTGTCAAGCAAACTTACAATATATTTTCGTAATTCTTTATGCATCGTAACTCACCTTTGAACAGCGTATTTTTCTTTTAACGCTGCAAATTGTATTGTAGCTATCTTTTCGGTTGCATGTTTCGCAACTTCAAGTGCTCGAAGTAATTCATCCTTAGAAATTTCGCCGTCCATTTGGAGCAACGTAATTTCTTTTGTGTTATGAAGTACTGCAACAGGAATATCGGCGACTGGACCGTCTTCGTATGCTTCTTCGTCGTAATTCAAGTCAGCAACAATCTTGTCGTCAACTTTACCGACTGCAATCGCTGAAACCATGTCTCTCATTGGAATACCCGCATCCGCAAGTGCAATCGCTGCTGCGCAAATTGCTGCACATCGTGACCCTGCATCTGTCTGAGATAATTCAATAAACACGTCAACAACTGCGTTAGGATAATCCTGCAATTCAAGAACGGGTTCAAGTGCTTTTTGGATAACCATGCTAATTTCCTTGCTGCGTCGGCTGCCACCCGGTCGCACGCGATCACCAACTCCAGAGAATGGCATCATGTTGTAATAACATCGCAATAAACCCGTCTTCGGATTCTGCAAAAATTTCGGATGCAATTCTCGTGGCCCATAAACAGCTGCATATGAGACCGTCTTACCAATCTTGAAATATGCACTTCCATCAGCGTTCTTGATAACGCCTGCTTTTGCTTCAATTGGACGCAACTCATCGAGCGCTCGCCCATCAATACGTTTTTTGTAAACCATTATTCTTCACGCCCCTGTTGATAATGTTGAAATGACTGCGGCTGTTGTTCTTCTTCTTGTGGCTGCTCAATTTTGAGTCCATGAAGATGCGCACATTCTTTATCCAAGAATGCTGTCATTCGTTCTGTCAATCCTTCGAGATGTGCTTCATCTTCGACTTTCTTGATTGCACTAACTGCTGCAAACTCTGCTTCAGGTGCAGGTCCCTTGATCCAGACAACACCATTTTGTCCGACGTTAATCAAACATTTCGTCTTGTCTTTGATCATCATGATCATACTTCCCATCTTGCCAATAACTCGCGGCACTTTTTGCGGGTTGATGTAGATAACACGTCCACCATTAAGCTTGTTCAAGCCTGGCTCTTTCATCGTGATGTCGACAAGATTCTGCGATGTAACGTTAAAGATTTTAACGCACAAATAATCGCCAACATCATAATATCGTGTCAAGTCTTCGCCCTTTCGAACGAATCGCATAATATCTTTCGAATTCAACATTGCTGAATATGCTGAATTAATGTTCGTCATCCATCCACTCATGGTAATGTCGACAATTTTAACAATAATTTTGTCGCCTACTTTGGGCAGATAGCGGCCAGAAACAGGAATTAACTTCACTGCTCGACCTTCGATGTCCACTAATCCAACTCGTTTTGCAATAATTGCGTTATTTAATCGATACGTGTGTGCACCAGGCAGATAATCTATGCTATCTGCGAGTACCTCACCCGGAACGACAATATCCTTTTGTTTTACAAGTAAACTCATTTTGTTTCACCTTAGTGTTTAATTTTCATTTATTTTTCATTTAATTCATTATTTTTGTTTGTGCTGTGCCTTTTGTAAGACTGTTCAGCTTATCAAAAAAGTCTTCCTGCATGCCGCCCGGAATCTCGATGATTGCATCCCAGCTTCCGTCAGCACCCCAGTTTTCTTTCATGATTTTTCCCATGGAACGCAATGCTCCCTGAGATTTATGCGCAAATTGCGCTGATAACTTCATCCAAATCTGCTTCATGACGAATGAAATCGGCAGTATGGCTCGTAACCCATCAACAACATCTTGAACTTGATCTTCTGCACGTTTATGTTCATCAATTTTAATGCGCGCTTCCTCAATCGCAGATTCAATGCGATGCCCAGGATGCGGCAATTTCGTGCGCGGATCAATCCCATTCTGCTGAATGATACTGATAATCCGTCTCTTTTTCTGCTCTCTCAACTCATTTCGATACTCCGAAGTCAATTGAATTTCGCCATCACGGATAATTATAGCCGCAATCGCAAGCACGTCATCAGTCTTGAATACCTCTTCAAGTAACGACGAGCTCACAACCATGCCCTTCTGAGCATCTCTGAAAATATGCTCAGCTTTAAGCACGTCATGAATATCAATGCCAGGCACACCCTTTTTAAACTTAATGGCTAAATCAGGATCAATATCTACCTCAAACATCTCGCCATTTTTCTTCAATTTAGCAAGATTCACATGGACACGAACCTTGTTATCAGTCATCGTTGTTTTCATGGGTGCCTCGTAAATCCACTATCTTTATTGCTTTCGTGCTTTTGCCAACAAATCTCGCAGTTTATCACTCGATAATCGTGTATACACCTTGTCTTTCACCGTTATTACAACAACTTCAAGTCGATCCGGTGTTAATTCGGCGCCAATAATGTCCATTAATGCTCGAACACCTAATTGTACACCTTCTTCAACCGTCATTGTCGTTTTGTATTTCTGCTGCAACACTTTTTCAATTTCAACTTCGCCTTCGCCAATAACAGCTGCACGATATCTGAAAAAAATGCCCGTTGGATCGGTCATAAACAATCGTGGTTCATGATCAACATCAACACCAGCAACCAAAAGTGAGACGCCGAATGGCCTCAATCCTGCACTTTGTGTTGTAAATTGACAGAGATCGCTCATTTCTTTGACGACACTTAACACATCAATCCCGCTGTCATACGACACGCGATGCTGCTGTGCCTTGACTTGTGCTCGTTCGACAAGAACACGTGCATCTGAAATAATGCCTGCCGCTGTCGCAGCGATATGATCATCAATCTGAAATACTTTGTCGACTGATTCTGGTACAACGAGTTTTCCAACAATACGTTTGTCTGCAACAAGTACAACACCATCTTTGCATTGTATACCTAATGCTGTGCTTCCTTGTCGTACAGTCTTTTTTGCATATTCTACCTGGAGGAGTCGTCCATCCGGAGAAAACATCGTTATGCTCCGATCATACCCCATCCGTTGAGTCATTTTTGCTTCGTCCATTATCAATCACCTGTATTTAGTTTTAATTTGAAACTTGCCTGAAGTTTCGCAAGAAGCCCGCTCGTCCCAATGGAACGAACAACAACATTCTTGTTTCGTATCGAACGAATAAAAGGGAACGTTGATTTAAGCATTTCTGCTGCATCGTGTGCAACTCGTACAATGCCTCTCATTTTTTCATTATCCCAAGATTCCGGCACAAACCGAAGTCCCGCACGTGATAATCCACGAACGCCAACTTGTTCAAGAACTGATGTAGTAATAGCCTCAGAAACATCTTTCTCTGAAAAACGCGACTGCGCAATAACTTCAAATGCAACATATCGTCGCTTCTCTTTTAAGCTTGGTAATAGCGGTTTCATGTATAATCTTATACAGAAGGTGCTTATATGTAGTTTTCCTTCTCTCGTCAAGAGGAACAAAAAGATTATGATATATAAAGGTTGCGGCGAGAAAAAAACTGGTTATCTGCCCAATCAGTTTGAGACGACAGTCAACGGAAGATTTATAAATAAACCATAATAAAACAGATGCATGGATGACAAACCAACCGACCCCGAAAAGATCAATCCAGAAATTCTTTTCGATTACAATAGAACTGAAATACCAGAGATCAGGTTGCCAGAAAATAAATATGCCGCAATGCTCAGAAAACTTCATGACCCGGAATTTACAGGATTCATAAACGATCGAGAATTTTCTAAAATATATGAGGGATGGATTCCAAATAAACGCAAGCCTGAGTCATTGAAAGATGTAGTTAACCAACCCAAGCCTCAAGACGAAGCAGCGCAGGAAGCTTTGGAACGACTAGCACGCGAAGTTGAGCGAGCGTTTCCACCGGATGAATTAAAGCAATTACGAAAGCCCGACACCCCACGTGGAGAAAATCCGTATTTCCTCCCGATGATAATCAGTGAAATAACTGAGACCGCATATGATCGATTTCTGATGAGACCAGACGAATCAGATGAAGAATATTTTAGCCGAATTGACCGGGAACTAAGCATAAATCCCCTACCAGCATCCAAGCCGTATGACCCAGACACTCCGTTCAGTATTCATGGCGCATTCGCGCCAATAAGGAAAATACCGGATATTAAAGAACCTAGGATTAACACCGAATTTAAAAGAATTGAGAAATCATATCCAGTAGAGCCTGACACAATTGAAACGCGAATGATGGAAATGAATGATAAAGTTGCACGTGACGAAGAAATAGAATCAGAATTAAGAAAAAGATTACAAAAACCCGACAGCGACAAGTCTGCATAAGTCCTCCCACCGACACCCTTATAAATAATAATAAACTTCTTCCAAACTAAAAAGGTGATAGTATGTCAATAAATACAATTCTTTCAGCAGTATCAACAGATGCAGTTTTCCTCTGGACCGCTGCCGTCGTCTATGCTCTCGCAGCAGGATCCATCATGGAACATATCCGACGACACAAGTTGTCGATTTTAACATCATTTCCAATCTACTTTGTAACAGTATCATTTTATTTCGTTCTCGCAGGCGTGCAGCAATACATTGACGTGCCCGCACTGACTGTCGCAATGTTGGTAATAATGACGTTCGGCGCAATAACGTTGTTAAGTTTCCCATTCCAACTTGAAAATCCAAAATATTCGAAAGTTATTTACAGCGTATTATTTACAGCCGCACTCGGGAGCGTCTTATACAGCTTCGTCATGAATGGTAGTGCACAAGCATCGCAAATCACAATGATCATTGCTATGTCATCAACAATTATAGTCGCACTCTACATGCTTGCTGCTGCAATACATTCACCAAAAATCAGATCAAAAAGTACAAGTTTAGCAGTCCTCCTCATCTTTAACAGCGCAATATTTGGAGCACACGTGTTTTTCCAGAGAATAACATTCCCCGTGTTTGGAACAGTTGTCGGATTGCCATTCGTATCCGCACTCATATCAATCATGTCGTTAATATTTGCATTGTACCTCAATAAATATATCAGGTAATTATGCAGCAATAGTAAATATTAAATAGGTCAGAATTCCACAAGTCTATTTATGACAGGTGGTTCTTGACATAAATGTAAGTTCGAAAATATCTAAGATAGTAAACGAAAGTAAAATACCGATGACACCATGGCAAAAAAAAGTGAAGCAAAGATAACTAAAAAAAAGAAACAACAGAAAACGCAGCCAGTAAAACACGAAACACATGCGCACGGCATAGTCCAACGCGTAGCAACCGGTGTTACAAATTTAGATCCGCTCATCGAAAAAGGATTAGTTTCAAAAAGCATTAATCTTGTCGTCGGCGAAGCAGGCTCAGGAAAAACGATTTTTGCCATGCAATTTCTGATGGAAGGATTACGTAAAGGAGAATCCTGTATCTATATTACATTTGAAGAAAAGAAAGAAAAATTATACGAAGACATGGCAGAGTTTGGCTGGGATTTCGAGAAATACGAAAACTCAAAAAATTTTACATATCTCGAATACAGTCCAGAACAAGTCAAGTCACTTATCGAAGAGGGAGGCGGCACAGTTGATCAGCTGATCACAAAAAAGAAAGTAAACCGACTCGTCATCGACTCTATTACATCATTTTCGTTGCTCTATCAGGATGAATTATCTCGAAAAGAAGCCGGATTAGCGTTATTCGAATTGATCAACAAATGGGGCTGCACCGCAGTATTAACATCCCAAGCAATCGCACACCGTGACGAAATCACATCCACATCATTAGAATTCGAAGCAGACAGTATTATCTTACTCTACCACACCAAACAAAAAGGTCAGCGCTTACGAGCATTAGAAATCCTCAAGATGCGTGGCACGCGGCACAGTAATAAAACAATGGAACTTGATATAAATAATCATGGACTTGAAGTAAAACCCTCAAAAATCGTACAGCTGGAATTTTAGGAAGAATCATAAGTTCATTAGGTGTAATTTTCTCGTGCGACAATTAATGGTTATAAGAGGAAGTCGAACATGCTAGTAAAGGTGACTTCGCGTGACGCACTTTGCATGTTGCCGCAATAAACAGACTACACAGAATAAACAGTAAAAATCCCAATCACAGCAGAGCTGTTGGGCTTTACGTTAATGGATGTCAAAAACACGATGTTTTTGAACACATCAGCATTTTTATTCTCCGATAAAAAATGCTCAATGTTTTTACTCTTAAAAATGGGACGCAGTAGAACCACGGGGTTTGCGACCCATTTTCATTGAATCCAACAACAATAAAAAAAGATACTAAAAAAAATAAAAATTACTCAACCTTCGTTGTTAAGTCGCCTACAACTGTGTGGGATACTCCCGAGCTTGAGCTGTATGAAACAGTAACGTCCTGCTTGAATCGGGCGCCTGCTACTCCATTAGTGCAACCAGTCAGTGTAATACCGTCTGCTCCACCTAATACGCTACCATCGCTCCAGGCATCGTCGCCATCTGCTTCAGTGCTTGCCGTGCATCCAGCTAATGCGACTGTAACTGCGCTCAAATCAGATCCGAGACCGTTACGCAACAATATCTGCGCCGTAGCCGCACTTACTTTGTGGTCGTCACAACCAATTCCTGGCCCAATTGTACAATTGCTTGGTAAGAATCGACTTGGATTCAATACGCCAAAATATGCTAATGCACCAACAGCGACTAAGACAACCAAAATTGCCCAGCCATAGGTCATTAAGAACTCCATTGCTGCCTGTCCTTTTTTAACCAATTTAATTCACCTCAATTTTTTTATTTGAGACACGAGCGGCGTACCGCTGAGCACCTCAATTTTTTTAATCAAGATACGAGCATATATGCTCGAGACCTCAACTTTCTAAGTCGGAAGGATTCATTTATAATATTTAAACGTTTGGGATAAACAGATCCCAACACGTACCAGAAATCACATTTCTAAGTACATTTAGTTTTCAACGATGACTATTCAGCAGCTCAATAGTACGATTTATAAACAATTATTGATTCCTTTTCGTCAATGAAAAGAGGTCAGGCAAGTTTCGAGTATATTATACTGATAGGCGCACTTCTGGTATTAATTGTTCCATTATTCTATTATACATTTACAAAATCATCCGAATTCATAAAATTAAGTCAAGCAGAAGATTTGGTTCAGAGTATTGCAAAATCAGCAGATGATGTTTATGCATTAAGTCCTGGGAGCGTCAAATATGTATGGGTAACAGTCCCAGGAGCGGTACAGCAAATTTCAGTAGATACATCTGAGATTACAATGACATTAACGTCATATGGAGAGACAAGCGAAGTTGTTGCATTCACACGCGCCCCTCTTGTGGGCTCATTGCAATCAGCAAGGGGGACATACAAAGTCCGCGTTGAACATCTGGAAACAGGTGCAGTTCTCATTGGGGAAGCAAACGATACAGCTGTTCCATATATTAACTGGAAAAGTCCTACGGGACTAACATGCAACCCCGTAACATTGCGTGCGAATACAAACGAACCAGCAACATGCAAGTATGATTTGGTTGACACGACATACGATGCGATGACATCAACTATGTCCGGGAGCATTATTGGCCACGACGCAAGTGTCGGAGTACAATCTGAAAGCGATTACACGTATTACGTTCGCTGCAAGGATGCATTCAACAATAAAATGTTATCGTCCGAAGTAATTACATATTCGATAGATCTTGAATTATGTGCAGAGGGAGAATCTGAAGAGAGCAATCCACCAATAGTTACACTACTATCACCCGCTGACGGAACAGTATTTAATACATCACAAGTAGTATTTTATTTCAATGTCACGGACGAGTCTGTCATATCACTTTGCTATCTCATAACAAACGGTACAGTATCAACAAATGTTATTAATCCTCCTCGTTCAGTGAGCACAAACATTACAGGAAACCTCAACGTTGGAAACTACAATTGGTCAATAAGCTGTACAGATGCATTTGGATCAATCGGAAACAGCAGTAATAGACTTGTACAAATAAATTCAACATTAGATTTAACCGCACCCATCGTAAATCTTGAGGCGCCCGCGAACAATACAATACGCCAGTTCAATCTCATCAAATTCTTCTACAACACAACAGACGCTGTCTCTGGAATTACATCATGCAGTTTGAATTATCAAGGGCAACTGGATGATGGCACAACTACAGCTCAATCAGTTACAGATTTTTCGATCACGGAAGCACAATCAGAGAGCATTTCTCTTACATTGAACAAAGGTAATTATACCTGGAACATCAGTTGTAAAGATAACAGTATTTATCAAAACGAAGGATGGTCAGAGTTACGTTGGCTCCGCGTGAATAAGACATCAGAAGATAGTTTCCTTACAAGCTGTGCTGGCGTCTGTGGATATAATGGGTACAGTGACGGAGTTTGCAGGCAAGAACCAAGCAAGTGTAACCAAAATGGAGAAACTAATGTGGTAGCGGGCGATCAATACTGCACAGGCGGCGCACAATCCGATACCTGCTGTTGTGTCCCATGATACTAAGAATCACCAAATCAAAAAAAGGATTTGTCGCTTTTGAAGCAATCATTATCATATTTATCATCTTTGTATTATTTATAGGCACCTATGCAGTATACAAACAGAAAGCAAGACAACTCATACTTTCAAAGCAAGAGATCGATCAGCGAAGTGATTGCTTGCAACTCGCAAACGCGATTACAAGCATGACTATGGTACGTGGTGCTATAATGAACATGACATCATACCATAATATGATTATTGAACCAGATCAGCAGCGTATTACATCCGAATTATCTATATGCACATTCCCGGTAAAAAATGTGCGCAATGAAAGTGGTTCATCATCAAGATTTCAGATCAATGCAGGACGAATAACAGTTACAAATCAAAATAATGGTATAATTATTGCAAACACATGAAAAAAAATCAGAACAAAAAAGCGCAGATATTTTCAATAGATGGATTTATTTCAATTTGCTTTTGCGTAATAATGATCATATTTGTCATGTCATTATGGAACCTCTATTCACTTCGCCTAAACGAAAACATACGAGCAGAAGAGGTCGAACTTCTTTCGTTTCAAATAACAGATATACTGGCAAAATTCGAAGGATCTCCACCGTATTGGCAAAATGATCCTGAAAACACAAGCACACTTGGTTTAAATGATGGAACAGGAAAATTAGACGAAAAAAAAGTGAATGCATTTCTTCAAATGAATTATACAAGTGTAAAGAGATTACTGAATATCGAACGATTTGAATATTATATGGAAGTTCGTGATGATAATGGCAATCTCCTTAATTCTTCCGGCATGAACGCAACGACAGCAGAACATAAAGTATCAATAGTAAGATTATCGCTCATAGGAAACAGTACAAGACAATTAAGATTTACATTATGGGACTAAGAATGAAAAAAGGATTTATACTGACATTGGATGTGGTGCTGGGAACAACAATTACACTTATCGCGATAGCTGCATCATTATTTCTCGTTACCCGTGGAAGCGCAACATCATTGGGCGATCATCAATTAGCACGCATCGGTTCAGACATGATCCTGGTTTTAGATGGACAAAAAGCATTTGACACATTCGATCATGAATACATTGAAACAAAGATAGACCAAATTCTTCCGAGTCACGTGGACATGTTGATTCGAGTTGAGGGTAACTTTACTGAGGGAAATGGGACGATCGAAGTAGGTGGCACATTACCCTACGATAAACCAGTAATTTCAAGCGTGCGCGTAGGCATAACAGATAATTACGAATACATGAAATTTACTGCATTTGTGTGGGGGCGAAACGAATGAGCAAAGGTGTATTATATACAATGACGCTCAGTTTATTATCAGTAGCGCTCCTGTCAATCGCAGTTTTATTTATACAGCATTCTACTGCTGCAGAATCCCGCCATGTTGAGCTCAGTTTTACTCAAAAAATAATTGATATTGACAGTTCTATACAAAGTTCATTTGCCGAAGCAATCCGCTTAAGAAATACAACACATGTTGTGATGACAAACAAATCAATGACTATTTACGAGCGTTTGCCGACGAATTACAATACACTCGACAATATTCTCGAAGACCTGGAAACAAGCATAGACAGCGATATCTCTATCGTAAACGTTTCAACCCACATATACAATTCAACGACAATATATAATCAAACTCATGCTGTTATACTGCAGCCACTCAATATAACATATGAGCATCTATCCGATAGCAACGTGAGAATAAAGCAAAATTCTGCAGTAACAGGATACAACATAACATTCCGAACAACAGGTTCAATCAGCGGATGCTCTCAGTCTATAACAGAAGGAACAATATCATTCGAAATGGTTGCTCTTGGCGGAGGTGCTAATTGCACCGTTGTAAATCCAAGTGTATCAACCGCAAGTATTTCATTCAGCGTGAGCGGAAGTCCAGTAAATATTACAATAGATGCAACAGGTCAGATCGACATACAAAGCAGTGCAACTATCCAAAGTGAAATAACAACATATTTCGGTGAAATGCATGACATACCGTACGCCGAAGTACCTATACTCATTCAAATAACAGATCCATCGTTTTACTTTGTCAAAGAAGGCTACGTTCGAGTGTGGTAAACTCCGTACGTAATAAATCGTCGTTAGTAAACGTGCGCTATTATTCTCCGTGGCGCACTGAAGCTCGATAGCAATCGAGCGGAAGCCTCGAAAATCCGCAGATTTTGGAGGTGCCAGAAGCAGCGCTTCTCAGCAAGGGCATTTCAGCAGAAATGACCGTCGCTGCCATGGAGGAGAATAATAGCGCAAAAAAGTAATCAGACTAATTACGTAACTTCGACACGTTTATATAGAAAACAGAAAAGATTCGTGCTATGGGCCAGTAGCTCAGTCCGGTAGAGCACTCCGTTGGCGCTTACGCACGTAAGGTTTAGAAACGCGTGCGTTTCCAAAATCGGAGAGGCCTCGGGTTCGAAACTATTTTAAAAAAATAAAACGAAAGTCCCGACTGGTCCATATTTTCTGCAATTACAAAGAATATGAGTATTACTTTGACATACATAATCAGACCATTGGGTGTAAAACGACGAACATTCGACGACTGTGAGTGCACCCTCTTTGCTGATCGACATCGTCGAAGAAATTTAATAAAATCATATCACATTATAAGACTGTTAAACAAATGCAATAAAACTACTTATTCTTCCCTTTCACACGCTTCAACCTGAAGATATTCTCGCGTTCCATTTCTTCCAATCGCAGCTTGATGAACTTCTTAACCGCGTCCATACGTGGAATAACACTAAATTCAAGTGCGTTGACACGTCGTTTCGTCTTCTCTATCTCAGAAAGTAATCGTTTCATCGTCGTCTCAATTTCAGCAACTTTAATGATCTGTTGTAACAACTCTTCATACGATGCGACTGAATCATCAATGACAGCCGTGCTGCCGGCAATACCCAGCTTTCTATCCTCAAAAGCAACTGTTTTCGCAGTATAGTCAATCTTCGGCACTTTAACGCCCATGATATTCTTCGTCTGCAAAGCAATCGTTGGCCGCTCCGTAGCTGCCAATGCAATCGATCTCAATTTAAGTTCACTATACAACGTTCGTGCAACATTCATCCGCTGTTGAGCATCTTTATACTTCAGCGCAAGCTCACCACGAGACGATTTCGCCCTCTTCAGCACTTCAAAAAACTCAAGAATGAGTCCATCACGTTTCTTCTTAAGCAATGAATGCCCAGACTTCGCTAACTTAATCTGTTTCGTCAGCTTGATCAATTCCGTTCGTGTTGGTTTGATGTTTGTCATTTTGCTCTCTTTTAGATCTTGAGGCACACCACCCCCATGGCGGCGGTCGGTCACATTGCGATGTGCCCTCCGCTCGGCATGCGCCTCGCTCCGCGCCACGGTGATGATCGCCGAGACCGAACGCGACTAACGTAGCGCACTACGCGTGTGCAAAGATTCTAATTTAATTACTCAGGTTTCCCTTTGTAATACTTCTTCTTCATGTCCGGGCTAATACGCGTCAGCATACGCTCAGGCAACGCCGCAAGCAACTCCCAGCTCAAGTCAAGTGAACGCTCAATCGAACGATCTTCGTTCTTTGCCTGGCGAACAAACTTGTCTTCAAACGCAGCCGCAAGATGCAGCTGTTTCTTATCGCGATCAGACAGTGCTTCTTCGCCGACAATCGCAACCAGTCCACGTAAATCTCTTCCTTCAGCATACCCTGCATAGAGTTGATTAGCAACGTCTTTATGATCGTCACGTGTCTTTTTACCGCCAATACCCAAGTTCATCAAACGAGACAACGAGGGCAATACATCGATAGGTGGATAGACACCTTTACGATGAAGCTCACGACTCAAAACGATCTGTCCTTCAGTGATGTATCCTGTCAAATCCGGAATAGGATGCGTAATATCGTCGCCGACCATCGTTAAGATAGGAATTTGTGTAACACTCCCCTTGCGTCCGCGAATCATGCCTGCGCGTTCGTAAATCGTCGCAAGATCCGTGTACATATACCCAGGATAACCTCGTCGCCCAGGAACTTCTTCACGAGCTGCGCCAATTTCTCGTAAGCTTTCGCAGTAGTTGGTCATGTCTGTTAAAATAACAAGAACATGCGCATTGTGTTCGTATGCAAAGTATTCAGCAGCTGTCAACGCCATACGCGGCGTAATGAGTCTCTCAACTGCTGGATCATCAGCTAAATTCAAAAAGACAACACTGCGCTGCAATGCGCCTGTCTCTTCGAAATCTCGAATGAAATGCTGTGCTTCTTCGTTTGTGATGCCCATAGCAGCGAAAACGACAACGAAATCTTGCTTTTGACCAACAACTTTCGCTTGTCGTGCAATTTGCAGTGCAATTTCATTGTGAGGCAACCCAGAACCCGAAAAAATCGGCAGTTTCTGTCCACGCAGCAACGTGTTCATTTCGTCAATCGTGCTAATACCCGTCTGAATGAAATCACTTGGCTGTGCACGTGCATACGGATTGATTGCGCTTCCAATAATTTCAACGCGTTTCTCAGGAATAATATCCGAGCCACCATCAATAGGTTGTCCAGCACCATCAAAGATGCGCCCTAACATGTCTTTAGCAACTGAAAGCTTGACTGTTTCTTTCAGGAAAGTAACGGTTGATTCTCGATCAATGCCCGACGTTCCTTCAAATACTTGAACGACAACCATTGTTTCGCTCGTATCGAGTACTTGTCCGTTACGATGTTCTCCGTTCGACATCTGAATTTTAACAAGATTGCCATATCCAACCGGTTCTGTCTTCTCGACAAAAATAAGCGGTCCTGCAATTTGTGTGATCGTTTTGTACTGTTTCATTTTTTGCCTCCTAAATGTTTGACATTGCAAATAATGAAACCTGCGAAATCACAGAAATAATGATTTATTTCTGGGATGCCAGAAATATTAATTTCTGCGCATGCTAATTTCGTTGGTTTCATTTTTGACCTCCTGTAACTCCCTTCACAAGATGCTCAACTTCTTTTTCCATTGCGCTTGTCACATCGCCTAACAACTTTTCATAGTTTTTATCGAATTTTGCTTCACTAATTTTATCTTTTGAACGCACATCAAGTAATTGCTTGACACGAACGCCCTGCTCGAGTGCATTTTGCGCCAAATCTGCATAGAGCAGCACTGCCTTGATCATCATGAAACTTTTCTTGGGCGGCGAGAACGTATCAACTTCATGGAACGCATTCTGCTGCAGCAAGTATTCACGAATCATGCGCGTCACTTCAAGAACAAGCTGCTGTTTCTCAGGCAATGCATCTGACCCAACAAGTTGAACGATTTCTAACAACTTTTCTTCTTCTTGGAGATATCCCATCATACGACTGACAAGCACACGCCATTCGCCTGCAACATTCTGTGCAAACCATGGCTCAAGCGCATCAAGATACAACGAATACGACGTCAACCAGTTAATGCTCGGAAAATGTCTACGTTGTGCTAACTTCGCATCAAGTGCCCAGAACGTTTTCGTGACACGCAATGTATTTTGTGTAACTGGTTCTGAAAAGTCTCCGCCTGGAGGCGATACAGCGCCGATAATCGATAACGAACCTTTGCGTCCACAATGGCTGATGACAGGTCCTGCTCGTTCGTAAAATTCAGCAAGTCGTGTCGCCAAGTATGCTGGATACCCTTCTTCGCCCGGCATCTCTTCAAGACGTGATGAAATTTCACGCATTGCTTCTGCCCAACGTGAGGTCGAATCTGCCATAAGCGCAACATCATATCCCATATCTCTGAAGTATTCCGCGATCGTAACACCCGTGTAAATACTAGCTTCACGTGCTGCAACCGGCATGTTACTAGTATTAGCAATGAGTACCGTACGATTCATTAATGGAGATCCAGTCTTCGGATCTTTTAATTCCGGAAACTCTGTAAGAACTTCCGTCATTTCATTGCCACGTTCACCACAGCCGACATAAACAATAATGTCAGCATCTGACCATTTCGCCAACTGTTGTTGTGAAACTGTCTTACCCGCACCAAACGGCCCAGGAATAGCTGCTGTTCCGCCTTTTGCTAACGGGAAAAAAATGTCAAAAACACGCTGTCCTGTGATTAATGGTGTTTCAGGTGCATACTTCTTCTGTACGCTGCGTGACCGTCGAACAGGCCATCGCTGCAGCATTTGAATCGTCTTGCCATCGGACATCGTACAAATAGTTTCTTCAATCGTGAATTCGCCTTTCTTGATGTCTTTGATAGTGCCTTCCATGCCAAGTGGAACAAGAACGCGATGAATAACTCCTTCGAATTCTTCGACTTCACCGAGTACTTCTCCTTGCTTGACTTTATCGCCTTTCTTGACAGTGGGTTTAAAGTCCCATTTCTTTTCGCGAGCTAAACCAGGAGCATTCACACCACGAGCAATAAAATCGCCCATTTGTTCTCTCAAAACTGAAAGCGGCCGTTGAATACCATCGTAGATTGATCCAAGTAGCCCCGGACCAAGTTCAACAGACAATTGTGTACCTGTATTTTCCGCTGGTTCACCAGGTTTAATCCCGGATGTATCCTCGTAAACTTGAACTGTTGCCGTGTCACCCTTAATTTTAATAACTTCACCCATGAGACGTTCATCACCGACACGAATAACATCATACATACGTACGGCCATTCCCTTGACAACAACGACTGGGCCTGCAATACGTGCGATCGTGCCTGTGCTGACGGACATTCCTGATGATGCACGTGCTTTAACTTCCTTATTTTGTTTTTCTGATTTTGCCATAGTGTTCACCTGACTTGATGAGCAAGTCTACTCTTTGAGTAAATCGACTCCAATTGATCGTATGATCATTTTCCTTAATTCTTCCTGTGGTTCGCTTGACACAACAACGACTACCGGCCGGATAGATTTTAATGCATCATATTTTCGGTTATCGCTGAGACTGTCAAATGTCTCTTTGCTTGTGATAATAATACCAATGGACTGATCACGAAGTAACGTCATCATGTCTTCTTCCGCACGATAATGAATAGATTGAAGACCTGCAAGACGAAATCCCATGATGAATTCATCATCCCCAATTGCAACGACAGATTGCCTGGCGGTTTGTTCAGTACTCATGCTGTCACCACCAAACGCTCAATTGTCGCATTATCAAGATTGAAATGTTTTCCTTTAAGTAAAATCTTCAAATTACGAACTTCAATTTCCTTCGCTAACATGAAACCTAAGATGAAATTAACAGTCAACGGATATTGATTCATTAACGCATATTCACGTTTAATGAGCTGCGTGTCAATATCCATTTCGACAGCCGCATAGGAATCTCGCTCCGAAAGTGAGGAATCTATTTTCAACATACCCATCGCCGAGAGCCGTTTAATTGCCTCAAGAGCAGTTCCCGAATCAGCAATAGAAACCAACTTTTTCGTTGGATGTATAAGAAATTTCACAATAGAATCAGGCTTCATGCCCGCCCGAATCAATCGAAGTAAAATCTTAATATTCATGTTATCTAACTCCGTCTCAATAAATGCACGAAATACTTTACCCTGTCCCGCAAGTCGTTCGCTGAAATAAAACAATTGGTCCGCATAATAGTTGTCAAGTTTATTCTCGATAACTAAAACATCTGTAATAGGTGCAGACCGAGGTGTCATTTTCCATGCTGAAGTCTGATGACCGCTAAAATTAATATCGAATGGAAGCGCACTCACAACCTCATCAACTGTTTTCTTATCTGCAAGCGATACAAAAAACGATTCAGAATAATTAATGGATGGCATCAACAGCGGCATAATTTCATCAAGCGATTCACCGACAGCTTTCGCACGAACAATTAATTTAATATTTTCAATATCGTGCCGTAAAAAATACATCGACAACACACGCTGAACATTAGGGTCGGATATCCGTTTCAACTTTACAAACGTTCGCATCATACCACGATGCAATGCCGACTCAATCTGTGCAAGTGAATGTTTATCCGGATGTAAACCAGTCATTTCTGCCCGGTATTCACCATCCTGCAGCACGCGCATTAATTCATGTTCAGACATTTTCATATACGTGTGCCATTGTGATTTTTTAATAAGATTACTTTTCATCACCGCAACACGTGCATACGTATACGGATAAAAACCGAGTCGTACTTTTCGCTTTGGTAAAAAATTGCGAAGACTATTCTTAATGTCCTGCAAACCAAAATTAGCGTCCAAAGAGCACCTCGCTTATTTCCCGGATGTATCGTTGTCGAATGTCCGTCAACATCGTATCAAAACTGTAGTCGACCCGAATCGTTCCATCGCTATTCTCCGTAATTAATCCACCATCCATGTCTCGCTTCATTACATCTAAGCCAGTTGCATGTTTCTGCAGTAATTGCACATCATTTTCATTGACAAAGACACGCTTGACAGAAATTTCTTTCTGCGCGTTCTTGAGAAGTTTACCGAGGAGCTGCGAACGCTGAGCGTCGCTCATATCCACAAGCTTTTTTTCAGCTGCACGTATGACAGCTGAAATAAGTTCCTTACGCTTGTCCAGGAGCAATCGCTTGCCCTCGAATTCTGCTGCTGCGATTTCGCGCTTTTCAGAAGATTCTACCATGCGCTGAGCATTGACCCGAAGTTTTTTCTCGTAGTCTTGCAGCTCATGATCGACTGAATCATGAAGCTTCTGAACTTCTTCTTCTGCTTCCTGATGCAGTTGTTTCGCACGCTCCTGCGCTTCTTCAAGTATTTTATCCTTGACGTCATTCAATGCCATAGTCTTATCCTGCAATTCCAACGATAAGGAATGCAACGACGAATCCAACGATGACGATTGTTTCTGGAATAACCGTCAGGATTAATCCCTTACCAAACAACGATTCTTTTTCTGCCATTGCGCCGACTGCTGCAACGCCAATGCGCGACTGCGCCCATGCTGCTGCTAATGCACTGCCGACGAACGTCAATGCTGCTCCTAACGCTATTAAACCTGCTCCTTCAACTGCCATTTTGTTCACCTTCCATTTGTGCTTTCTTGCCAAACGGTATATATTCTATTCCTCCTCCCTTAAAAAACTTGGAGTAAAATTCAACGTAATGTAATCGAATGCCATGCAAAAACGGACCAATAACGCCAAGCGCAATATTGATTCCATGACCAAAGATCATGATGAGTAGTGCAATGACAACAAAAATGCCACCTTTTTCCATGAGCGGCATTGCCAACCCTTCGTTAATGACAACCGCAAGTACAACTGATGCCAATCCTAACGCACCAAGACGCATATAACTCAGCATGTTACTGAATAATCCAGGGATCTCAACAATGCCTTTTGCTCCTTCGCCCATGTAAATCATGACGACTGACAGGACAAGTAATGCTGCACCCACAAACCATGGAATGATGATAAGATTCATTTTCGATAACACAAAAAGTACTAAACCAATTTGCATGACAATCCAGCTGACTTTTTCAAGAATCGCAAGTTTCAAACCATGAGAACGATAAACGTTAATGAATCCAAGAGCCAACCCAAAATTCAAGTGAAGTACTCCGACAATAACACTCACGATAAGAATAGTAAGAATGTCCGTCCCCAATAAACTCACTGTATCATGCGCTCGATTCAATAGATGAGGAAATGCATAGACAACATGAGATTCACCATGAGATACAATGACTTCTTTATGTAAGCAAACACCGAGATTGCCGCAAAGGGACTCTCCGGTTTCAACGCCCACATGTTCAAATCCAAAGTACTCGCCAAACACAGCACCAAATAGAATGGACATAACCGCAGCATACATCAGCACGTTAAACCATGCTTTTGCATCGGGCACTTTTCTCTTCAAAAAGAAAAACAGGAAAAATAAAACAAGCCCATACCCAACATCGCCAAGCATAATACCATAAAAGAGTGGAAACGTCAAAAACAAAAGTGACGTTGGATCCAACTCAAAGTAGCTGGGCAATTCATAAAGTCTTGTCAAGATTTCAAAATTCTTGATTTTTTTAGAATTGTGCAATAATACAGGTACAGCCTCTTGAGCATGATGATCAATAGGCAATTCTTCAATATGAACTGCATGATTCGTCGCGCGATCGAGCGCAGCTGTGATAGTTTCAAATGATTTCTTGGGGACAAAACCCGTTGCAATCACTGACTTCGATGTGGTAGCAAATTGTAATGGAAGTTCTGCTTTCTTAATTTCTTCTAATAAATGGACTTCATAATCCAGCAAATCTTTCTTATGTTCAATAGCAAGATATTTCAGCTTGCGTTCTGTATCATCAATAATTGTATTGTATTTTGCAAGTGATACAGCCAATTCATGAGAAGTAAGATCTTTATATGTGTCAAGCGGAAGCAAAACAAAACTTGATTCCGCAAGAATTGTACGAACAGTTGATTCATGACCACGTTGAACAACAATAAGTGCAAGATGATCATCATTGTACGGCGTATGCTTCAATTCATAGTGTATACGTAACTGCTTAAGTTTCGTTTCAACAAGACCCGGATCTTTAACTGTGCCAACAAACGCAGCAACATAACGAAGATGTGCAAGAGAAGAATCGACACCGAGCTTCTCAAGAGCTTCAACAGTCACATAAAGAGATCGTGTATGTTTTGCACGTTCTTCCGCATCTTTTAATGATGTGTGCAGCTCTTGAATTTCATCATGAAGTTTGTCAAGTGCAACGCGAGGGCCAAGTTTTGATGTGGAGTAATCGCGTGATTCATTAATCCCTAATATGGATTTAACAGCACGAACACGAAGTAATGATTTAGAATGTGCATCTGCTTCATTCAATGGAGTGCCAATGTCAAGCGAACCAACATCATCATGTGAATGATGCGCATCGTGAGCATGACCGGAGTGACTATGATGAGAAGCATGCTGAGAATGATCGTCATGACTACGTTCGTTATGATTATCTTCATGCTCATGACCCGGGTGATCGACTTTATGTTCTGAATGATGACCAGATACATGTGCTTTCTCATGCCGCCGAACATGAAATAATTCAAGATTATAGAGTGCAGAAATAACAGAATAGCTCATACTTCTCGGAGCGACAATGCGCACCTTCATCATGGATTCAGGTTGCTTCATGCTTAGAGATCCTCTTCCATGACTTTGAGAACATATGACACAGCTGCATCAACATCTGCGTTCTTTTGAACGTCATCCGCCTGCTTTTGATACGTCGCTATAATCTTGTCTTTGCGCTGCTCAAGCTTCTTCATTATTGCTTTGATAGATTTATCAGAAGTAGATTCAAGTTCAGTTTTCCCTTCTGTAAGAGCAGAAACGACTTTTTGACGTGCAGCAGCAATTTTCTGTTCTTTTGCAGCTTCCGCCTTCTTAACTACGTTGTCTGCCTTCCTTTCAGCGTCCAGAATTTCTTGAACAATTGTCATAAAATAAGCTCTCTCGTCGCAAAGTCGAAACATAAGTATATGGTCATGATTCTATAGAAAACACTTAGGTGCAACGTGAAGACGTGTATGATTTACACAGAACCATTTACACAGAAGCATATAGTTTGCGCAAACACTCTAGAAGTTCTACTCTCTTATCTATATCAATACCCCGTCCCTTGGAACGGCTGGGATTTTTATTTCACCCGAAAGAATTGCCACACCCACAGGTGGACGTCGCATTGGGATTATTTATCTTAAAACCCGACCCTTGCAAACTATCAACAAAATCAATAGAAGTTCCAACCAGATGTCCTGCACTTTTCTTGTCAATAAACATTTTGACGCCCTGCTGTGTAATAACAAGGTCATCCTTCTGCGGCTCCTTCTCAAAATCCATGCCATACTGATACCCAGCACATCCGCCCGGCACAACCATAATACGCAGCCCGTATTGTCCTTTCTTTTCTGCTTTCATGTATTCCTTAACTTTAGAAGCTGCATTTTCTGTAAGTGTAACTATAACGCCGTCTTTAGGCATCGTAAACGCTTTTTGCTCGATTTCCTGGATCTCAGGATTCGTTGAACATCCGCCACATCCCATGTGACAGAAAATCATTAAGCTTATTTATAAACCTGCCGAAAGCATAAAATTTATATAACGAAGTATTCACTTTGAAGTTATGACAGATTACATAATTCCTGAAATTGAATTAAATGAAGTAGTAGGGATGTTCTCAGAAAGAGGCATATCCCTCCGAGAAGAACGAAATGACCCAACTACAAGAGCAGATTCAATTAAGAGAGGTAAAACGTATTTTGTACTGTACGACCATAATGGGTACGTATGTGCTCCCGCTCTAAGCGAATTCGGCGATGAGAATTTAGCACATTTGCTCATGGCTGTACGATTCTTAGATGATCGAGTAAAAGTTTTTATATTGGACTCTAGCCCAAACAGCGATATAGCCGGATTTACCTGTCATGTTGACGCTCTCAGGTACATGATAAGAAATGTTTCAATAGATGATTGATGGAATCATTTCACTTTATAAGTCTCTTCTGCCTGGTTCCGGTGATAATCACTTACGAGTTCGCACTTGACACACTAGACATCGAAGTCGACAGTTTATTTCCAGAGATTTAAGATTAAATGTCAGAAATCTGCAGATTTCTGAGCACATTCAAAAATCCGAGATTTTTGATGATTCGCACTGGACAAAATTTTCCGGATGCGCGTGAGCTATATAAATAGAAATCAATGAATGGAATAAGATTTGCACGCAAAAAATAAAAAGAATTTTAAACAGACGGTAACAAATCAAAATTATGCCACCAAAAATTACAAGATTCGATGGTTTATGGATAAGCAAGGTTCATCCTGAAGAAATAAAAGCACTTCTGCGACGAGGAAGTATTGGTGATGCGTATGACAGAAGCATAGACAGCGTACTTCTTCCGCATATGTTTCCAGAATTTATTTCACCAGAAATGCTCAGGAATAAAAAAGTCACAGTAGAAGGCGGAGCGTATGGCAAAATCATAGATACAAGCCAATCACCATCAAACGTCTTGTACACATTTAGGCATTGCGCTGATGAGAAAGGCGCAAACAACCAGGGACGCTGTCCATATGACACAAATGCTGTACGGATGAACGCAGCCCAATTCAAGCATCATGTAACTGATCAAGAATTTGGAAAAGGAATGCGACACTCGGAGATGCAGGTGACAGTATATAGAGGGAACAGGCTTTATGTGCCAAGACACATAAGGGATGACCTAGTTCGATTCGTATTAAATGATAAAGAAGCTGAAACAGAAGATGTAGGAATAAATTACGAAGAAATCTATGTGAGAGCAAAAGATCCACGTCCGAATAACATAAATGAAGCACACGAGGTGTGTAGATTGATATACGATGGTGTAATGACGTTAGCTCCTGAGATTTCAGCAATGGACTTGATCACCGGAGCAGAAACACACCTCAGATCATCAGCAGCACATACTGATAGCTTGATGAAAGCACTCGAAGGAATACCAAATGGAAGCTTGAGAACTTCATGCAGTATAGAAGATATAACAAGATCAGCAAATCTAAAAGGTATAATTGAAAAAGTGGACATGACAGAAGAGATAGGGCGATCACTTGCTCTAGTAAGAAGGCTCATAGCTGAAAAAATAGAGGATGTATTTACGCCGCATCGCAAACAAATCGAAGCATACCTTAAAAAACCGTTTTATGAACCAAATTAATTAGGTAAGAACAAAATAAAGAGACCAACAAAAAAGTTACTTCCAATTTTTCTCAACTTCTTTCCAGTTAACGATGTTCCAAAACGCCTTAATATAATCTGCACGTCTGTTTTGATAAAGTAAATAATAGCCGTGTTCCCAAACATCTAATCCTAAGAGAGGAATTTTGCCATCCATCAACGGCGAATCTTGATTTGCAGTCGACATGATTTCAATTTTCTTGTTGTGCACAATCAACCACGCCCAACCACTTCCAAATCGTCCGGTTGCCGCTGTTGCAAACAATTCCTTAAACTTATCAAAACTTCCAAACGTCTTCACAATTTCGTCATGCAACTTCCCAGTTGGCTGCCCACCTGCATTCGGACCCATGATCGTCCAGAAAAGAGAGTGATTCGCATGTCCACCACCATGATTGCGCACAGCAGTTCGAATATGTTCAGGCACATCGTTAATCTTTTTCAATAATTCATGTACATCCATCTGCTCGAATGGTGTGCCTGTAACCGCTTTATTCAGATTGTCAATATATGCCTGATGATGCTTTGTGTGATGAATTTCCATTGTTTTCGCATCAATGTGCGGTTCTAACGCGTTGTACGCATAAGAAAGTTTGGGTAATGTATGCATTTGAGATCACCAAGGTTATGCCTATGATGAGAAGTATTTAATGGTTGTGGATTTAATTCGAAGAAGTAAAACCAAAAAATGCTGTACGGATAAAAACTGGGACTGCGAGGATTTTCAACGTGCCAGAAATCCTTGATTTCTAAGCATCCGTTTGAACCCCGGCCGCACCCACCCCAAGGGTGAATCTTACCAAGCTAGACTACAGCCCCATCAGCAATCGAAAAAAGTGGTCCTGCTTAAAAATATAACTAAAAACTCATACTTGGCGACCTGGTCAATAGAGGATATATATATTCATTTTTGACATCTATAATCAGCTAATGGAGGCAACAGCACAACGCTTCGTCGTGTTGCAGGTCATCATTAGCTGATTAATAGTCGAGATGTAAAATTAACACCCCATAATATGACTCAGCTAAACAAGTACTAAAAAGCCTACTTATAATCAATTCTCGTGATCTTAAAAATAACATCGCTATATGTCGGCGCATAATCATCAACTCGTTCGTTGTTGTCACCTTTCATGATGTAATGATCACCATCCATACCAATCACGCGATGCAATATGTTCCGGTTTTCATCATTCTCGTAAATGAGAATGTCACCGACATTAATTTCATGCTTCGCAGGTTTGAATCCATGTAACTCATCATTACAGGTGAATGTCGGCGACATGCTGTGCGTATCACAGTAAATGAACCACGAGCATTTACCTTGACAAATCTTAACAGTTGTTTCACGATTGTTATCAGTGATATCAATGCCCTCAACCAAACTTTTGTTGTAAAACGCATTGAGTTGATGTGCAACATCAGTTAACTGTTTATTTTTCTCTTCCAGTTGTACAATTTTGCTCGTCATCGTATACTGCGACGCTGCAGCAAAGTAATTGAACGATAAAGGCGGTGAAGATTCTTCTTGAGGCTTTGATATCTGTGGTAATGCAAAGAACGTTAATAGAACTATGAGCGCAAGAATTTTATGGGAAAATCGTGTGGTCATAAAGAAAAAATAGTTTGTGGGTGTGATGTCTTAATAATTACCATATAAAAATCTGAAATATATATAAAAAACGACCAAATTATAATGAACTTAAAGATTATTCATCCTTATGAAGGATACTTTAAGATAACAAAAAACAATATACTCTTGGGTGATTTGAATGGCAGATGTTACATTATTTATAGCAATTATTAATGTCATTATTGGTGTACTTGTAATTGCACTTCCAGGATTTCTCCGTGCGATTGTCGGCGGATATTTTATATTGATAGGGCTAATTGCGATTATTGCATACTTCATATAACAGAAGCACCATGAAGAAACAGAACTCAAAAAACTCAAACACGGTGCGAACCGCAAAAAAAGCAATCATCGCAACAGTAGGTATAACACTGTGTCTGATCGGCTTTATTTTATTTTTTCTTCCCGGTCCAGGATTTATAATAATTATTCTCGGATTAGTTGTACTCGCCGGCGAATTCGTCTGGGCACGGCGGTTGTTGGAAAAAGTACAGAGCAAAATACCTAAAACACTGAGAAAAAAAAATTAAGACTTTCTCTCCTTGAAATCAAGCGAACACGAATTAATGCAGTAACGCTTTCCCGTCTTTCCTGGCCCATCGTCAAATACATGTCCAAGATGCCCTCCGCACGTTGCACACGTCACTTCAATGCGGTTCATACCATGATTATTATCAGGAGTGAGTGTAACATTCCCTTTCTTTACATCCGTAAAGCTAGGCCAACCAGTGCCAGAATCAAATTTCGTATCAGAGGAGAAAAGCTCCGCACCACACGCTGCACAAGCATACATGCCTTTACCATGATGATCTACAAATTTGCCGGTGAATGCTCGTTCCGTACCTTTTTCACGCAGAACGTGATATTGGTCAGGAGTGAGTTTTTTCTTCCAAGTTTTCTCGTCCATAGTCATTTCGTTCTTAGTCATTATATCCTCCAAATCGTAATTTGAGATAATTGCTATACCCAGGTATTCGATGCTTTGCAATCTTCCGCTCAAGTTGCCGCAATTCATTCAAGTGATCTTCAACCCATAACGTGCCCAAGCCAATAGCTCGTGCATCATGAAAATATTTCTTCTCTTTCGAGAATTGTCGAACCGCATTAATAAATACATTTGTTTCTCGTCCAACAAGAATACTGCGCTGCTTGACTACAGAGTGCAAATAACTTTCAACATCATATCCATACGCAATCGTCAGCGCATTGCCGAGTTCCTTCGTCAAATGTCCATCAGAACCCGCAACAATCCCTTTGTTCAGCCGGTGCGCCCATAATGATGCTTTGCGATTAAGTTTTTTTAGATTCGAACCATTCAACGTTTCCGCAAGCTGAAACTTCTTCACCACATTTGCCATGTGAGCAAGTTTAATTTTCTTGATACCAATCCTCCCAACACCATAGGGATGAGCAACACACGATACTGCATTGTATGCATGAGCTTTATCCATGAGTTCTTGAACAGATATCGGCAGGAAGAACGGATTCTTTTTTTTCAGCGGCACAATCACATTCGTATAGAACTGCTTACACAGATCAAGATCATAAAAGTAGTATAACATGTGCGCACCTTCACTTGTGCTCGTCTCCATGCCTGGAATAACAAAAATAGTGCGTCGCTGTTTCCATGCTTTAACTGCACCGCGAATCTCATTGTGATCAGTAATCGCCACACCATAACCACGCTGCGTGCATTTCGCAAGCACAGAGGAAAGCGAACTGACCGCATCAAGTGAATATTCCGTATGAAAATGCATGTCAACCGCCTGAAAACCAATGCCCTTAAGCAATTTGAACATGAAAGACGGAATAAAACGCGATCGCGTGTAAAACACTTGAGCCATTGAGATTGGAAACGTTTTTAAAGTTATTAAGCTTTCTAATTCATAGATTTTAGCAAAAAGAGGTACAGAATAGAGATGATAGACAAGATAAATCCAATATTCTTAACGCTCATCATAACAGTAGTCCTCGGTCAACTCATCAAAGTGATCATTTTCTACATTAAATCCAAAAGAACACACCTAAAAGATTTCGTTGCAACCGGCGGCATGCCCAGTACGCACTGTGCAACAACCGCAGGACTATCAACAATTATCTATCTCACCGAGGGCACAACCACAGCATTTTACATCGCATTAGCGTTAACAGTTATTATCATCGTCGATGCACTCGGCGTTCGACGTACCGCAGGCGAAGAAGGCCAAATCCTTCATCAGCTCGTCAAGAAAACAAAACTTAAGATTAGAGAACCCTATTATTCAATGGGCCACACGCCAAGTCAGGTGATTGCTGGATTGATTTTTGGTGTTGTTGTGGGGATTGTTGTGAACTGTGGTCTAAGGTACTAAGTATCGTGAGCACTTATTGAGCTCATTCGTAGTCTATATTTTTCATTTCTTATTCGACATGTCAGAAATTTCAATTCTGATCATGCTCAGGAACTTAGAAATTCCGAGAAATTTCTTGTTCCAGAAATGTCGATACATTTCTTTGAATCTGCAGATTCCTGACATAATCAGACGATCCGGGTGGTCGCGAGGCGCAGCCGAACGCGAACGTCAAACAAGCCGCAGCTTTTTGACGTGCCAGAAGCCGCGCTTCTAAGCATAGCGAAGAACACTTCGCGTGCAGCACGACGAACTGAGTAGTGTTGCGTGTCCCCATTCGCTGATCAAAGTCGTCAGAGTAGAAAATGGAGTATTCACTAAGAACTCAAAGACCGCGAAACCTAACTCCTCCCAACCCTACTCACTCCATTCTCCTTCACAATCTTAATAGTTTGATCAACAAAACTCTCGATTTTCTGTTCGTGCGACACAATAATGACCTGTCGTGCTTGGAGCTGCTGCAATACATCTCGAACTCTATCAAGTTGCTCTGAGCTGAATCCTTCCGTCGGTTCATCAAGAATCAACAAATCCCGTGTCTTAATCGTTTCAATAACATCACTAATGACTTTGTTCAGTGCAAGCCGATACGCAAGTGCCGCACTCGTGCGCTCTCCACCGCTTAAATACGCCACATCAATTTCATATCCATTTTGTTCAAGAATAGGTGCAAAACTATCATCAAGCCGTGCAGTAAATCCGTCGTCTGCCACAAGCACACTAAACCATTGCTTGAAATAATCGTTAAATTCCGTGTAAATACGCGCCAGCACATGTTTTTCTATAATGGACATGAGCGGCACAAAATACTGATCCAGCCAATTCACCATGCGCACGATCATCTGCGACTTTTTGCGCGCTTCTTCCTTCCGTTCAATATCAAGCACAAGTTGTGTAACCCGTTGTGCAATATTTTTTCGTTCCGTCTCAAGTTGTGCAAGTTGAATCGCAAGATTCTTTTCCGCAACTCGTAACGTATCAATAGTCTTGAGCAGCGTTTGACGTTCACGTTCAACCGCATCAAATTGAGCAGTATCCGCAGTAAGCAACGCGACCTGTTGCGTAAGAAGCACACAATCTTTTTCAAGGGCTGCAGTTACTGTTTTTAATTCCGCACATTCCTTCTCTGCATGCATAGATTCTTTGAGTAATTCGACTTTCTTTTTGAGCACAACAAGATCTTGTTGTTCAACGGACAAATCCTTGAAGTTTTTTTGATCAGTTTCGAATTGTTCCAAAGCTTTTCGTAATTCAACAAGCGTCACCTGCTTCATTTCAACAACGCGCGATTGCTGCTCAATGAATTTTAACTCGCCCGCAATTGTCGCTCGTTGCCGATCCACAGTTTCAAGTACCCTGAGCTGCTTCTGAAGTTGTTCAACACGAATAGCTGCATCACGAATCGTCAATTGAACATCATTTATTTTCAGAGTATAGAACGACGCTTCCTCAGATTGCTTGCGCTTGACTTCAACTTTATGAATATCGGAAACGTGCTGGAGACAGAGCGGACACGTTGATAGCGCAGTAAGTTTCGCAATAACATCGTCTGCTTGTGCCTGCCGAAGTTCGTATTCACGCCGCACCGATTTAAGGCGTTCAACTGCTTTTTCTTCCTCGTTGAGTTTCTGTTCAACACCAAACTTTTCAAGCAATTGTCGGGCGAATTGATCATGAAGTGCCTGTTTTTCAAAGGAAGACGGCACCATGCTCACGTCTCGTTCAAGATCTTTGATTTTTTGCACCGCAAACATTATTTTCTGTTTCACTGATTGCTGATGCAGAATCGAATCAACCACCAATTTTTCCTTGCGGTCAACATCAATCTGGAGCTGTGCCACATCGACAACACCCGTGACGTCTCCACTCTGTATAATCTTTGCAAGCTGTTGAATTTTCACTTCATTCCGCACAATAATTTCTTTTTTAAGCCGCAGCTGTTCATGTGCGAAATCAAGCGCACGCTTTTTATCGCGAAGCTGTGCAAGTTGTTTTTCAATAATGTCATGATTCTCTTTCGATTTATCCAGATCATTCTTGAGTGCTGCAAACCGCGGCGCAGTCTGTCGCATCCGAGCATCAACTGCAGCATCTGCAATCTTCAAGTCATCACATTGCTTAACAAGTGCAGGCAGATCAGCAGTCTGTGCTTCAATCTCGCGCATGCGTACGCGAAATTCGCGCAAAAGAATCGCACAATTATCAGCAACTCGCTTGTACTTGTCAATCCCAAATATCTTGCGTAACGTATCAAGTCGATCATCCTTGTTTTCGCTCAGAATAACTTTCATCTCCTCTTGCGGACAATAAACCGTGTAGGTAAATATCAAATTCTTTTTTTTCGTGACTAATTCATCAGGATATCCTAACAGATTGATTATTTCAGCTTTCAATTCAATCGGCATGGCATCTTTGCGCACGCCGTTCACAAGCATATACCCTTCTGTCTGTGCAACTGTTTTTTTCGAGCGCTTCAACCCACGATGAATAAACACATCAACGCCCTGCACATCAAAGCTGAGTCCAACATGACCCTCTGAAGCACCTTTGCGGAGCAGTGCATCACCAGAAAGCGCATCAGTATCTGCGCCAAACAGCGCAAACGCAATCGCCAGAAGTATTGTACTTTTCCCACCGCCGATATCGCCGTTTAAGAGCGTCGTTCCTTCAGAAAAAACTACAACATCTTGAACATAACTACGAATATTGTTTAACTCCACCTTTTTAATAAGCATATGACTCGTTTAAAAATAGAGTTTTATAATGATTTAGAAAGTGAAGAACAACGATGAAAAGTAGTAACTATTGAGTGACTATAAAAGAAAGATTTATATAGACAAAGGATGAAAAACGAGCATGGTCAACGACGATATCCTGCGCATCTTTGAAGAGCATATCAAAAAATATGAAACGTTGGGTAACGGAAATTTCGGCACGAGAGAAGCATTTCTCGATTCAGAATTGCAAATATATGCAACAGACGATGAAAATGGCGGCTTGATTTTCCAAAGCCCAAAATTTGCACACAATCTTGATTGCGGAGGTGCTGCTTTTGTTTTGTCCCGCGATCTCAGAGAAAAAGGATTTCTGACGAAGGAAAAATATGCAATGAATGACGGATATCAACAAAACTATGTTGAGGTATTTGATCCTGAGTCATGCAAATGGCTACAATTAGATGCGACACCATGGTATCGTAGAATAACAGACCATAAAGAAGCAGGTGAATACGCTGAACGAGAAATTAACCTAGAGAACAAGTTTATAACACCCGAAATAGGTCAATTTTTATCAACTAAACGACAGGATGATGGATCATTTGTTGATGTGTATATCGCAGGCGGATATTTTTCTTTAAATCAACTGAGAGCGCAGATGCAGAGACAAATACGCACAGGAAAAAACGTGCCTCAATCACCACACTACAGCTTTACGTTATGGGCGCGACAGTCGCACGATGGCATAACAACATCAGCCGCTTATCTGACATGGGATGTAATGGACAGCAGGAAACTTGATAATACCTGGATTGATGCATCATATCCTTCAGTTATGCTGGAAAAACTGATCAAATCTGGAGCAGCTCAAGTCAAAATAGAAGGAGTAACAGACAGAAGAACCAACGAAATGTTGAGAGAGGCAGACCTCGACGAGGTGGCAGGAAAAAATACCATTGATTTTAATTATGCAGCAGCGGTGTCAACTCCAGAAACAGCATTGCGACTCTTATATCATGTACCCGTTCTTGCAAATATTGCATTACGTTTAGAACGATTGCTAAAAACAAGAAAAGGAAAAGTAATAGATGTTTCAACGGGAACAATACATGATTATGGACTGATGCAAGAGAGATGTATTGAGTTTGAGCCCACACAACTAAAAGATATAGTAAGCAGAGAATTCAAAATTAAACAAATAAAAACAACCGATTTGTATAAAATCACTTCAACATCTTCTTCAACTCCTCAATAACCGCAACAGGCGTCGGATCAACATTGTTGCTCAGCGCCGTATAGTAAGAAACCCAATCACCAAGCCAAATAGTCCAGAAAACGCGCTCGACAAAAGTGCTCCCAACACTGTCAATCACCTGCAGATCAATACCTTTTCCAATCAAAAGTTTTGATATGACATCAATGCGCTTCAGATTACGCGGATGATCATCTTTGTCCCTCAGAATGAACACAATGACATTTTTTGTTCCATGAACATAGCCATTAATCTCATTATGATTAAATTCTGGAAAATGATGACTAAATGAGTGAATTTTCGAATTTTCGTTGAAATCTATTTTCCACTTGAGTGCAGCAGCATAAAAATGTTCAGAAGAATAAATGATGGGAATTTTCTTGCCAATGCGTGCAGCAAGCTTCTGTGCATGCTCTTTGATTTCTCTCTTTTTCGAGTCTAAAAAGTCAGCAATCTTTTTCCATTGGATCGTTTCAGCTAACCCCGCACGAGCCAACGTGTTGAGCACCGGAATCGTCTGATAACCAATTGCCATGCGCGGCTGAAAACCTGAGGGCCCAGCAGATGGCGTCGGAACTACGATGCACGGACATCCATCTTCTTTGGCTTGTTGAGCAAGCATGCCACCACTCGCAACAGCAATGACTGTAGCATCACGCTGTTTGAGCTGATTGTACGTTTCTAGTGTTTCTTCAGTATTACCGGAATAAGAAACGACAAAAACAAGTGAATCACGTCCAACATAGGAGGGCAATTCATAATTTTTGACAAGAATGACCGGCCAATCAGAAATGATGCGCTTGACAATCTCGCCCGGCATCCCAGAACCACCAACACCGCAGAAAAAAAGCGTTGAAAACTTCTGATGCAATGATGGAGTTGTCAAAAGTGCAGCTTCTCGTATCTGCTGCGGAAATTTATCCAAAACCTCGTTAAAATGTTCTTTGTCTGCGCTTAACATCACTTCATCCTCATCGAAACTCTTTAAAAGACTTGCTTTTGAGCGTATGATAGACGACAAAATACCGAAATGTCAAAAACATGCTGTGGGTATTTAGCGCGCAGCATGTTTTTGAGCATACTCAGAATTTACTTTATACGACGGTAAATTCCGATATATTTATAAATTATATAAAATATAAGTAGAGTTATGCATTACAGATTAAGCGAGCGTGTAACAGAAATAGACAAGCTAGATAGAACAAATGCCATCTACGTAATCAATACATTATCTGAATTACTGAGAGACTCACCAAATGGCCTTGCTAAAGTCGTTCGTGGCGAATTTAATCCGCATACAGGGAGGATTATCTCGATTTCTACAGACGAAACACAATTAGGTCGCCACACAACCTCAGGAACATTTCTTGTTCTTAAAAAAGACGACGAAAGTTGCTACGCTAGTCCATTTTTAATGAAAGACGAAACAAAATTGAACAGCCGTGCTGCACAGGTCATCGACGATACGATCAAAAGTTGCAATAGGTACTGGAGTAGTTTATGATTCTGCGCTTAAAATACGGTGAAGAATTAGCATCACTCATCGAGAAAGCACATCGAAATATCGATACGATGTACCAAATAGGACCAGGAAGCTTAGCAGATGCTGTTCGCGCAAGCTTAGACAGTGCTGAAGGTACAGGCGCTTTAAGTTTCGTCACAATTAACGTCGTAACAACATGCAACGAAGATGGAACATATCAGAGAGATTTCCGAATGGGAAGAAAAACACAGCCGAACGAAATTGCATTACAGATAGGCGTAGATCATCGTAACCAGCGTTTGCAGATTCAGGAAGCAACAGCACCCGTCGAACATAAAGAATTGACGCGATTAACACAGAGTCTCTACAACATCCAGAACGGCTGTCCCCAATAACTATCAATAGATTGCCGACACGCTATTGAGCACATTCGATTCCACACCATCATTATTCCTAGAACGGTAGAATACGAATGTTTAAAAGCTCATTTTATTTAATATACACCATGCTCACCAAAGATTCAGTTATCAACGTTCTCAAGCAAATCAATGACCCAGAAATACTCGTTGATGTTTGGACAATGGGACTAATTTACACTATCGAAATCAACGAAAAAAAGAAAGTCATAACGATTACAATGACGTTAACCACACCCATGTGCCCCTATGGTCCCATGCTTCTCGAGGAGATTAAAGCGCGCCTCAAAGAGGAAACGAGCGCAAAAGAAGTAATTCTCAACCTAACATTCGATCCACCATGGCAGCCGAGTGAGGAATTACGGATGATGCTGGGGGTATAACATGAACATAATTGAACCCACCTGGCTTCTTTCGCAATTAATAGCAGGGTTGAGCTTCATAATCAGTTTTATAGCAATAACAATCACATATGTAATGTGTTTGAAAATAAGTAAAATTCTGAAACAGAACTATCCTAAAGTATGGAAATCATTAGGTTCTCCTAGAGGTATCTGGCGAGATTGGCATGTATTTTTAAACAAAAAAAATACGAAAGCAATCCCACAAGAATTAAGAAAACACTTCATCACGATAGATAGATCATTTGGAATCTTTAAAGCATCCATCATTGTTTTTCTCATAGCAATGTGTGCTCAGATATTTATTCCATTAGTGTAATACAGTGAATGCCTAATCGATTATAGAGGTACGTAATAAGTCGTCGTTACTTAAAAGTCTAATAATCTCCTCCTTGGCGCGATGGAGCACGAAGTGCGGAATAGGGCGCATCGCAATGAGACCGTCGCTGCCAATGAGGGGGAGATTATTAGGCTAAAAATCATAATAGACTAATTACGTACTTATAGAGTATAGATTTATATAGAAGCAAACGAAAAAACGCATCATGGAACCAAATTACCAGAGGTTGCGAAAAAGCACCGACAAGCATCTTGAAACCATTGCTCATGATATTCCCCCTGGTAGAGTAGGCGACGTGATTAACGGAATAAATAGCACTATCGCTGCAATATGCAATCCAGATTATTCTAAGGCGGATACGCCACAGCGACTCCTCGCTATAACGCAAGATGGATTCATTATTTATGGCCAGCCCGGAGAAGGTGGCTTATATGGTGCAAAGCGAGCTGCAGAAATGAAAGCACATTTAGAAGCACAAAAAGAAGAAGCAGAAGCTGCACTTCGTGTAGGCCGAGGGTTACCGTCAATGGACGCAAAAGCTGAGCAGGCACTCCGACAAACAAGAATTGACGCGATAGAAAATGCCAACGAATTGCTTGATACGCTCGCGATATTAGTCGGAACGTATAAGCAATAATCAAATCACTGACATAAAAAGGATGTCAGAAGATATTTATAAACTTCTCACCAATCAAAATACCATCGTGATTAATTCAAATTCTTGGTCGCCACTTGTAAACATCGTCGTGATGATCAAAATAATGAACCGTAACTAATTTACGTTCATGATTTATCTCAAAAACAAGCACAAAATGAGTATCGATATGTACTCTATTAAACCCATGCAAAGGTCTGTGTAAGAATTTATAGCCGACAGGAGTTTCCCGAATTTCAGCTATTTTCTTATGAATAATTTCCAGCTGTTTCTTATTCTTTCTAGATAGCTTATAAAAAATTCTATCAGCCTCTTCAGTAACGTCTAAGTCATACACAACAATCACCTAATCTAAATCATAGCGCATAGCAAAGTCATCAACTCGAATTCTTTTCTGCTTTTGTATTTCCCCCATCTTCTTAATAAATTCAGGTTTTAATTCTGGCTCTTCCTCAAACTCAACATATTCAGAAACAACAAATCGAATAGTTTCACCTTTATCTTTGAATCCATGTTTTGCCTTAACAATATTCAATACACGGTTTGTATTATCGTCCAATTCAACTAAAGCTTGTACCATAAGACCACCTAAGTTAGACTAAGGGTGACTAAGTTAATAAATCTTCCGTCGACAAAGCACAACCAAAGAGTTACAAAAACAGCAAATCTTAAATAATAGAGAGTAAAAATAGAGAACATGTCAAAATATCAATGTGCTGTTGTCGAGGTTTCTCGAGGAAAATTTGAAGTTGCAAACCTAGGCGACGTTCTATCGTACAAAGATCCACAGGGATTTGTTACATCATTCTTAATGATGAATGGTAAACCATACGTCAATCCGCTATCTGGAATAGAATCAAGAACGGGCAAATACGCAGGAACCCCACATATAAGAGTCAACGGCGGAGATAACGCTGAAAGTGTCGAAGAATTTAAAGGACAAGTAGCAAGAGCAGTAGAAGACTGTACAAGAGGGATAGAAAATCGCGTTCCCGAACTAATAGGTGATGTAGCAGTTAATCTTAAACAAAAAGGTTATGATATTTTAGAGGGACTAACACCGCTCAAAAATTACGAAGACCCAAGAGCAGTTATACGAGATTATAATTTGAAAAAGAATTTCAAAACTAACTAATCACCAATCAAAATACCATCGTGATTCGTGCTTCATCTTGTCCAGCAAAGAATACAATTTATGTTTCTCTGCGTCCGCCATATACACGCCCGCAATATTCTTCACGCGAATAGCATTGATTTCTGCATCACTGGAATAATTCTCAAAACGAAGCAGCAGCTGATCATACAATTCGATCTGTTTCCGAATATTTTCAACCCGCGCGCGCGAATCCGTTAAAATATGACCCTCACTGCGCAGCTTAGAAAGCCTCTTGAATTCCTTCAATAATTCCTCAACATCATAATGAACATCAGTAAGATACGTCGAAATAGCGTCAACATCCGCATCAACATCTTCTTTAGAATCGAGTTTCTTAAAACCGAGCCATTCCCAGATCTTCCAATTGTTGATTGCCATGAACCTCTTTAATGGAATGAATCGTTTGACAATTATAAAGGTTTGTTTCCAATGACAGGAGTTGCTCTGCTCATTTCGTCTTCAACAAATTGATGATCCAAACGGATAACACAAGGCGGGTTAACATATTGCTGCCCAGAATCACCTATACCATAAGGATCAAAAGATTTTCTGTGCAGAGTTACAGAACCAAGTTTAACAGTACGTGTTCGTCCTCGATATATGCCGTCATGCTTTAAGACACTGCCCAAATGACCTGGAAGCTGTTGAGACTCTCCATTAAGTTTGACAGTTTTCCCACGAGCAGTAAACTCCGCACTTGCTTCAACAAGATATGCTTCACTCCAGTGATACGCTTCCGGTCTATATCGATTTTCACCATCAAAACGTACGAGATACAGATCACCACTGAGAAGCTGATGGCCAAGAACACGATCAATCGAGGAAATATCGTGAGCAATACTTTTTGGATCAAGAGGATAAGATAAACCTTCAAGCCTACGACGAATTTCATCACGCTCAGGATGAATATTTCGAAGTTTTCCTACAAGATAAATGGGAAAATTCGACAAATTATGGCCGTGGATACACTTTTCAGAAAAATCAGAGGGAAGCAAACCCTCAAGTGTGCCAGCCCGATTGAAGTTAACTTCTAATGAAGAATGGTACAGGTGTTCAGGAACAGCTGATAAGCCACCCCAAAGGAGTTTTTTATCCTCTAAAAGTACATAAGATTCAGCCATTAATCGCACTTATCGTCAGTAATTAATAAACATTATCAAAAAAAAGAGTGGACCCGCCCAGATACTCACGCCAGTGGCACTAGGCGAAGTGCTGTCATATGTGGCGTACTCAGTAAGCCACATTATCAAAAAAAAAGTGGACCCGCCCAGATTCGAACTGGGGACTTTCTCGATTTTGAGTTATCTCGTCAACGAGATATCATAACCGCTAGATCACGGGTCCATCCCAAGGCTAAAACTAGCATCCGATTTAAAAACCTTGCGAGTACCGAAATGCTTTAATAGGACTCACACTCGGACAATTCATGGGCAATCATTACAGGGCTCCAGAACCGAGAGCAGATTATAGGAGAACTGAACACGGAGCTGCTCCTGTACGATCATCAAATGCAATGCTCCACGCCCATGCATTCTTCCAGCGTGAGGGATATCAGCTGCGTCAGGCATCATTACTTGAAGCATCAGGTGCAGCGGAACGGGAGAATTTATGTCTAGTCGACTGTCTTCTGACCACCGGACGAACGTTAGTAAAGCCCAGCGAAGAGATAGAGATGAAACTTGCTGTTCGTGATACGCCTGACAATTTGGTAGCACGCTTTGAAGAATATCAGATTGAATCACACAATTTCGTCCAAAGCACGGTAACTCGCTTAAACGTGACAAGAAACCATTATTTTGGCACAAACGATGCAGAACGATTTGTAGTCATTCAGAATGACGAGCACTGGGCACTGAAAGTAAAAGGACAGCCCCGCAATCCTAAAGAGATGATTCTTCATCGCCCGGAAACACTGACAAGCATCAAGGGCACAGCAAATATACTTGAGATCGCACAAATCGCTGTTGAGGGCTGCCAGCCGACAAGCACGAGATATATTGGAGTTCTTGAAAAAGAAAAAGCAGAGCGATATGTCATTAATCGCGATTCCGGCCACGTCTATACACTGACGCTGGCTGTGTGCAGAGCAGAAGGCAGAGATCCATTGAGCCAGTTGGAAATTGAGTATGCCGGTCGTATTCCTGACTTCCCGCAACCTAAAGTTACATTAGAAGAGGACATTACAGCCATTGCAAATGAATTGAAGCGCAATGGTCTACAACCTACACGTTTAACAAAGTTCGAATGGCTGATAGGAAAGAAAGAAGTTCCGCTCACACGTTTTCAGATGCTTGAACCATTGACTGACCCAACTGACGATAAAATTCAGTGACTCGATCATCGGCATGTTTTTCTGAGATGCGTATAACGCTTTTCCCATCATAAAAATCACAAAATGCACGCCGAACTTCGGAAAGATATTCAAGATTTTCTTCGCGCCATTTTTTCGGACGTGATTCCCAACGCCTCTGAAGCTGATCAACCAGCGTGCTCATAGGCAAATCAAGAAAAACAACAGTCTGCGGACGGCGTTCAGGTGGGAAAAACTGTTCATACAATCCAAGAAATTCATCCATCTGAGATTGTGTAATCCAGCCAAGCCGAAGAAACGCATTCACGTATGCAATGTTATCGTAGATACAGCGGTCGCTCAGGACATGCTTATCAGGATGCTGTGCAGCAAGCTCGTTTTCAAGAAATGACTGCAAATAAAAACGAGCAGTGCGAAGCTTGACACGCTCGAACGTTTCATCACATTTGGGAAGAGGAAGACGTTCAAATCGCATAAAGTAAGGATTATCTTCAAGTCGTCGAATAAGTGTACTTTTACCCGACGCATGAGGACCTGAAAAATGGATGACTGACATAAGCGACGCCAATCCGCATATTATTTAAACATTGCTAACCTTTTTATAGACAGACTAAGTTATATCAATCATGCAAAAAGACGTCATAGACCAAATCCGCGCAGAACAACAATTCTTCTCGACCCTTCAACAGTTCAATCATGCATCCGAGGACAAGCAAATTAATCACTTAATTTTTCAAGCATCGACCGCCGCCCAACGCATCCCGCAATTTAACCAATGGCCAGATAACCCCAAACAGTTCTGGAATGCAGAATCTATCGTCTGGCGCGGCCGAATTGAGCAGGACGTACGAAACGGTATTATGGGAGAACTATCATTCCTCGGCACGAAAGATAACGTCAACGTTGATCTCGGCGCCGGCTCCGCATGTTACGTACCTCATTCAGTCGCAGTTGACTTTTCAGATGAGATGCTCCACCTGAACATCGCTGCCAAAAAAATCCATGCAAACCTCGAAGAGCCGCTTCCATTAAGCGATAACATGTGCCACAGCGCATCACTCATTTTTGTCGTTAATTACATAAAGAACGTTCAGCAGTTACTCAGCGAAGCCCATAGAATACTCCAAGACAACGGAACCCTTGCAATCGTCCAGTCATCCACTGGCGTCCATAATTTGCACAAGATGCATTATAAAAATAGCCATAGCGAAGCTGAACTGCGCTTACTCATGCAGTACGCAGGCTTTACAGTCGATTCGTACACAAAGAACATTGCGGGTAAAGAACTGTTATTCTTAATTGGACAAAAAGCGATAAATGGATTTTAAATTGAGATCCACACTAGACACACTAGACAGCGGAGTAGACAGCTTAAATTTCAAAGAATAAGCTTAAAATTCGCACTGGACAAATATCCGCGGACGCGCGTGATATATATAAATAAGAAAATCAATTTCTACGACTGAAAAAGAGACAAAGAAAAGCGTGCATAATCTTCATTCGGTAAAACCTGAAGTTAGTTAAGCAATCTTTCCCAAAAGTCTCTTTTTCTAAAACTCAAAAGTTTTGAGTATGAAATCTTTTGAGGTGATTGAAATGAATGAAAAATTAGCAGAATTTGTAGGTGCAATGATTGGTGATGGTTGTCTTACTGTTGCTCGTAGAAGTAACGGTACTTTAAACAATCTAGCATTACTTACAGGCCATTTGATAAACGACAGAATATATTATGAGAGCGTACTTCGTCCGATAATAAATGAAAATTTTGGCGTTAATGGATATCTCAAAGTAAGAGCAAAATACAATTGCATGGATCTTGTCATGAGCAAATCAATTTTTGATTTTTTGAGGAGTTTAAATTTTCCAATCGGTGTAAAATATAATTCTCTAGCAATTCCAAATGTAATTTTTAGTAATGACAATTTCGTCAAAGCTTGTATTCGCGGTATTTTTGATACCGATGGAACAATATATAGACGCTATTCAAAAAAATACAATCGACATACAAAAGTGTATGATTATCTTACCATTCAGATAAAAATGAAGAACAATAAGATAATCACACAAATATACGATTTATTACAAATGTTAGGGATTAATTGCAACAGAGTAATTTCAGATGGAATTTACTCAGTTTTAAGGATAACTGATCAAGCCGAGATTAACCGATTTATAGAAATAATAAAGCCAAGCAATCCATACCACATAGAAAGGTATTTAAGCAGATGTAAAAGAAGCAAGCCCACGGGCCCATAGCTCAGCCTGGTTAGAGCGGCTGAATTATTGCCGAAGCTCTTAACCCGCGAGTGAAACCAGCAGGCCGTGGGTTCGAATCCCACTGGGCCCGTATTTCTGATTAGGTTTGCGAAGCTTTTTAAACCTGTCCTAAAAAAATAAGCCCATGCTCGATAGAAAACTGATTGAACTGGAAGTAGTGTCATGGGATATGTACCAAGCATTACGACGAGCAATCGGTAAAAAGAACGAATTTGGAACAAAGCATAGTAAAATACAATATGCAGAAATAATTGAACCATTAGCGTTCAATAGTTTCGAAGAATTGTACAAATCAGTTGTTGCAGATGCACCAATTCGCCGTTTATCGTTACCTGAAACACAGCCGGACGGATCATTCCGATGGAAACGCGCAAGTCGACAGGAAGATGGAAAATTTAATGAAATAGAGTTGGAAAAACACACAGCAGCTGCAGAGAAGGAAGGAGTGCTTTTTGTTCATTATAGTGCAGGACGAATGGAAGATCATGAAATTTGTTTTGAGCGCATCGAAGGAAAAGTAGTAAGCTTAGAACTTCGCGTGCCTACGCGCCAACTGGAAGCATACACTGCACGCGGAAATTTTGAAAGAAAAACATATGCAAACGCGGTTCTTGATATCGAATTGTTCAAAAGCCGCTAAATATTTAAAGGCTAATTTAAATTTTATATAAAATGATCGATTGGAAACTTGTGAAACTCAAAGAAGGAGAAAGACCGAAACTTCAGAAAATGTGGGTAAATTTAGGACTGAATAAATTAGACAATAAAAATTTAGTGACACCTGCAGAAATAGTGTATCCGGGTTTATCATTTGATTCTTACGAAGAGGCGCTTGAACGTGTGCTAGATTCAAACATACATCATGTATCATACGGAATTAGGATGCAAAAAGTAAAATGGGTAAGGTATGAACGAAGAGAATTAGAGGACAGATTGGCACTCGAAGAGATAGCTGATGCTGCAAGAAGTTTAGGACATCTTTATCTTCAGTTTTATGAGTACGGGGCATCAGATGAAGTAAGATTTGAAACGTTTGAAAAAAAAGTTATACCTGTTGCTTTAACTACAACCCCGAGAGACCATGATCGATATACATGGGAAGGTAATGCACCTCCTCTCAAAAAAATGATTATAGCTGCCTGGGATAATACAAAAGGTTACATACAAGAACCATCTGCGGCAGATATTCAAAAATAATTTTAGACAAATGGCACCAAAAAAAAACTTTCACCTCAATACAACTTCAACGTCCCCACAACACGATCAATTTCAGCGTCTTCATCCGGACCAATCGCAGCCGCCGTCTTCGTCCCCGACGCAACAACCGTACGCCCCGCATCCGAAATAAGAGATACAGCTAAACCTTGATCTTTCGCTTTCTGAAAATAAAAAATAAGTTCTTTTTCATCCTTAACTTTCAACACAATCTTCGCCATGCCCTCATCTCGCCATTCTTCTACAATTTTTTTCGGCGACTTCAGCACCGCTTCAACGGACGCATGAGCCGCCTGCGCACATGCTTTGCCCGCAGGTAATTTCAAATCCGAACGAATGAGAATAACTTGTTTCATGGAAAAAAGAAAGTTACGACAGTTTAAATAGTTTCGTTTCAAATCCAACAACAGCATAATCGCGCACAATAACGCCTTCCTTCTCCAACAGCTCAATTTTATTTGCACATCCCGTCGCAAATCCACCAATGCCACCACCTGCAGATACAACCCGATGACACGGCACAACCGGCGCGAACGGATTCTTGTTCAACGCTCCACCAACCGCTTGATATGCCTGAGTATTCATCGCCCGCGCAATCTCCGCATACGTCGTCACCCGCCCTACAGGTACTCGAGAGCACAAATCATACACACGTTGTTGGAAGGATGTTACCATAGGAAAGTAAGCCGTGCTGTTACCCCTCTTTGCTGATTTAAGTCAACGAACAAGTAATCCACAACCACATAAACATTCAAACACGTCAATCACCTTTGCAGTTCATCAATAATTTCTTTCAGGTGCGCTAAATCAGGAAACTTCTTGTATTTTTGCGCCAAACGTCGAAGAGAATGGATATTCACATAAATCCCTTTTCCTATGAGTACATCACTGAGCGAACAGATATACTGAACAAACTGTGTCACATTCTGTGGCTTCTCCGTCGAGTGCATGCGTTCGAAATCAATCATCTTAATTGTTTTGCCAATGATAATATGCTTATACGGCTGATGCATCTCTTCTTTCGATACTTGCAATTCATCAAGAGCAAAACACTGTTTTAACACGTTCACTAACACGCGGCGCACTGCAACATCAAGATGTTTATCGATATAATCCTCAATAAATTGTCCATTAATAAATTCATAAACAACATACTGCGAATCTAAAAGCAAAAGGCGCGGCATAAACCTTAAATTCTTAAGCCGACTCAACCATCGAGCTTCATTCTTGACACGTCCCACTGCTTCACTGTCATTGCGCTTCAATTTAACTGCAACTTTTTTGCCACGATATTTCCCAGTAAAAATCGTGCCCCGCTTTCCATGCGCAAGATATGCAATACTCGAAACACCTTTCTTCCTCAGTTCAATAAGCGCAGGATTAATCATAATTTTATAACAATACAATTCTTCCATTGAATATTTTTCAGTACCAAGCTCCTCAAAAACAAACCCACTATTCTCAATAAACAGATCAACCATGTTTTTGTTTGTCAACGAAGAAAATAAAATCAGCATGATTCCTTTATCATTTAGATGGCTGCGCGCTTCACTCAAGAATCGTTCAAGCAGCTCATATCCCTTCTTTCCACCAGAAAGCGCACGCGCATCTTCAGGTACTTCTCTGGGGTCAGCCGGTAGATACGGAGGATTAAAAATAATAGTATCAAACTTCAGTTTTGGCACGCGAGCAAACAAGTCCGACACAATAAAAGTAAACTTCCGATCAGTGTGAGTATTTTTACAATACGTGATAGCCGCTGGATCGATGTCGACGCCAACAACACGAGAAACACGTTCTTTCCGTGCCGCAGCTTCTGCTTGAATTCCTGTGCCAACACCAACATCAAGCACAACGCCATGCGCATGTTTCTGCACATACTTCTGGAGCAGATAAGAATCTTCGCGTGGTTCGTACATGAACTAAAGGATTATTTTACTGTTTTTATGGGTTGCGGTAAGAATAGATTTTTAAGCTCGTTGTCAAAAATAAGATTATGATAACAATTGAGTCAAAAACAGTCATTACATACGAAAAAGGAATAGAAATTATAAAAGCTATTCCATCTAAATTTGAAGTTCCACTTAAAAAAAAAATGGATATTTCAGGTGAATTTACAGTAAGAGCTCATCCACACGATGAACGGTTTAGTATATTTTATGAACTTAAAGTCGGAGGGTACGGATCACAGATGCTTCAGGAACAGTCTTCCCTGCATCTCATACCATCGGGAGTATTAATAAGTGGACGACGTCCGTCGAATGTAACTATCACAGGATTCGATTACAAAGATTATGACATGATGGAATTTATCGGAGAGCTGATTAAATCTGGATATAATTGGCAAGTAGAAAACTACACATTCGCAACATTGTACGCACATAGAGCGGAAGGAAAAATTCCAATTGTAATAATTAATCCAAAAAAAGTGATGGTTGAAAGAAGATCGGGTTACAGAAGAATCATGTCAGGAGATACATGCGAACAAATTTGCGACATAGTAAACGGGTAATAGACAAAAAAAAAATCTAAAAAAACTTACTGTTCAGAATCTTCAAAGTCGTCAGATTCAGATGATGATTCAGATGAACTTGATGCTTCAGTTTCTGCTGCCTGAGCTTGACCTAAGAGTGACACATTTTGAGCTTGTTTGCCTTTTTCAGTGTCCTTTGGTTCAAATGAAACACGATCGTTCTCATTTAATCGCAAACCCTGTGGCATTGCCGAGAAATGCACAAAATATTCTTGTCCATCTTCGCCGGTGACAAATCCGTACCCTTTCTGTCTGTTAAACCATTTTACTGTTCCTTCCATAGTACTTACCTCGCCCTATAATTCTAAGATCTTGGGCAATAAATGCGTTTTGTTAAAGTTGATATATAAACATTTGGTTTTCAGCAGAAACAAAACGCACCTGAAGTTGACTTCTCAGTGCATTTGGTTTCTTTGAAACGAAAAATGAGCAACTTATAAAATGCTTATACGCAATCAATATAAATCAATAATTATTTCCAAAACTATATTATACAGGATTCGAGGTGAATCATATGAAGAAAATAGTAATGGTCATGATTATTGTAGCACTCATTGTTGCTGGGTGCGGAACAACCCCAGCACCAGAGAGCACAGATAATACAGATAAAGATAATGCATACGAAGCGCCAGCAGAATCTTCATCAGCAACAGATAGCAACGTTGTATTCACTATAACCGATGCGGCTGCTGATATGGGAACAGTTACAGAAATTAAAGTCACTGTTGATTCTATCAAAGTTCACAGCGACGCAAAAGGCTGGGTAACAGTAAGCGACGAATCAAAAACATTTGATTTGCTTGAATTAAAAGCAGAACAAAAGCAAGCATTACTCGCAGAAGCAAATCTGGAAACAGGAACGTACAACCAACTAAGATTAGACATCTCAAAAGTAGTAGTTGTTGACGATAAAGGAGAAACGGAAGCAAAGCTCCCATCAGGAGAATTAAAAATCCAAGGAGAACTTGAAGTAAAGGATGGTACAACATCAACCGCATCATTCGATTTCATTGCCGACGAATCATTGCATGTTACCGGAAACGGAAAATACATCATGGCACCAGTCATACAGCTTGAAACACGAAACAATGCAGAAGTATCTGTAAAAAGCGACAACAGCGTCGTCATTAAAGACGGCGAAGTAAAAACAAACATAAAAGTAGGCATGGACATTTCAGGCAACGTCAACGCGAACGCAAAAATACCAGTTGATGTTGAATTAAATGTTGGAAGCAGCGGAAAGATATTCCTTGGCAAAAAGCTGAGCGTAAAGACAAATTCCGCTGTTGACACAATGGTTGACGCTGTTATCGAGTAGTTTTTTCCTTTTTTTACTTATTTTTTATTGATTTATTCCGATATTTAAGCATCTAACGAAGTTCTAAACAATCGTAACCAACCGGTGATTAAAGACGGAAGGTTTAAATAACGAGCATTTGAAATTAGAGGAATGGAACGGCAAACAGAACCATTAGGATTACAAGCAAAACTTCTCAGTGCAGCAGCGGTAGCTGGATTCGCCGGACTGATTGGCTGGAGCCTATACAACCCGCCCAGAGTGACTGATGAAAAAAAGTGGGAAGAATTTATGAAAGGGAAAAAACCGAAGACCGGCCCCTATGATATATTCAAAATCCTTAGAGAGTCATATGGAACGCAGGATAAACTAGCGTTCAGATTAAATGAAAACATCTACGAAAAAAAAGAAGGATTTGCATGGATTACACGAGAAGAGCATAGCGTCAATCAAACAGCACCCACAGCAGTAAGGCTAGAAAAACTAGTAGAACAAATGAAAGAGACTTCGGATAAGAACACTATAATCGTATGGGGACCAGAAGACAGCAGGCTTGTACAGCACATGTATAGAATTATTCCAGAACATCGTCCACCTCAAGAAGAAGAAGCAATGATACATGGCTACAGAACCTCGACAGGCGCATATGGGCTTCTTATAGTTGGAACAACACCTAATTCCATGAAACGCACCCATAAAGCATTGAGTCTCAACGCGGATGTAAACAGGAGCCAGCGCGGTGAGTATTCTCGTTACAGGCACAACGGCGGAAGATTTGAGTTTAGTTATACTAAAGGAAAGATAAATAACCACACGCAACATTTCCCACACCATGGAACCCCACAAAGAAGTCCACCGCATCCAAAAAATCATCAGCAACCGAGGCTACTGTTCACGCAGAAAAGCCGAAGATCTCATTAGGCTCGGCCGTGTCTCAGTGAATGGCAAAATTGCTACAATAGGCGAATCTGCGCCTGAAAACGCAGAAATAATGGTTGAAGGCAAGAAACTATTACCCAACAAAAAATTAACAATCATGTTCAACAAGCCCGTAGGCTATATCACTGCATTAACGGACAAATTCAAAAAAACAATCATGGAATTTATTGACGTCCAAGAACGTGTCTTCCCGATTGGCCGTTTAGACCAAAATACATCAGGCTTGCTTCTGCTTACGAATGACGGCGATTTCGCAAACAACGTCATGCATCCGCGATACGAAGTAAATAAAACGTACGAAGCAACGTGCGATACAGTCATCTCAGATGACATTGTCAAAAAACTCAAGGACGGCATGTTCATCAACGACCGCAAAGTTGTCTGTAAGCATATCAAGAAGCTTTCGCCAACCAGAATAGAAATCTCATTACATGAAGGCCGCAAGCATATCGTCAAGAAAGTCTTGAAGGAATGCGATCTGCACGTCATTGACTTGAAGCGCACAAAAATAGGTAATCTTGCAATAGGTAACCTCAAGCCTGCGCATTGGCGCGAACTTAGAGAAGACGAGAAAAAATTGATATGGGCGAAGAATTAGTAGTGTTCACGAGCGGTTCGTCCAATGATTGACCGATCAATTAACATGATACCCTGATCCTCACAAAATTCACGTTCTTCTCGAGTCGGATCATTTCCAATGTAAAACACTTTCCCATCAGAATCATGTTCACGCAACAACGCAAAATGCTCAAGAAACATGTATTCTAATCGTCCAGACGAATGACGAACCTGATTATCTAGAAAATAGTTGCGTGCTCGTTGCCCATCTGCTAAAAATTTTTGAAATTCGAGACTTGTGCACACAAACTGATGACGAATAGAAGGATGAATTTGTTGAGCGATTCGATCCCTATTTGTTTGTTGGTCCTCTAAGATCAAAACATCAAGTAATTCACTCATAAGCCAAAAAATCGACGAGACCTATTTAATATTATCCGAATGTCAAGAACATGCTGCGGGCCTTTAGCCCGCCAGTTCTTGACCATGCTCAGAAATGAGCTATTATTTCAGCTAAAAACCCTTTTGCGAATGCTCATTTCCGACATGACCAAACTCTTTATCAACATGTTCAAGATATTCTCGAACTCGTGACAATATTGAATTTAACAAGTAACTTTCGCCTTTCTCCGCAAATACTTCAGAGAGCGACATAAACTCTGTAATACGATAGTTCGTTACATTCGATTCAATCAAAAACAAATCTTTCAATCTCTTCAATTGTCGTCGAACATTTGAATGTGCGATGCCAAGCAGCGGAATATTGTGTCGCTTGCGCATCTCGACAACACGTTCACGAATTTCGTCGGAGCTTAACTCTTCTTTTGTTTTGCGTGCCTCAAGCATCACCATGAGTACATCAACAACAACATCTCGACTATCACCAGGCTGCAACAATCCCATGCTCAAACAAAGTCTTTTTACGAGGTCGCGTCCTTTAATTTCCGAAGGACGCTCATATCGTCGTAACGTTAATTCAGAAAGTGGAAGATCTTTTGACACACTCGGCATAAAGAAAATGATTTTCTATTGCTTTATTAAAGTTGTGATTGAAGATTGTAATTGAATTTTGGTTGAATTATGTCAGCGAAACACAAAGAAAAACAGAAACAATAAAAACTTCACCACGTCACAGTATCCAATTCTTTTTCCGTATCATCAAGTGAGGATGTATCCAAATCCTGATCGAGTGTGTCAACCGCCGCAGGCGATGTTGCATCTTCGAGCACTGAATCAGCCTGCTCAACCGGAGACGTTTCTACCCCGTTAGAATCTGCAGCTTTCGGGTGAGAACATGCCGTAACAAACAGCCCAAACATTACAAATAGAATCGCAATCACTGTCATTTGTTTCATAGTATACCTCTTCAACAATTATCATAATCTCATGCTTTTTAAGCATTTCGATAAAAGATAGAGCATGTCTTTTCCCGAAATGTCAGAAACTCACTGTTTCTGAGCATGATCAATAACATACGAACTTTAGTCTGTATGTTATTGACATAACTTCCTCTTTGGTTGTGTATTTGTTTAAGCACACCCCCTCATTGGCGGCGGACGGTCAATTTGTACGCAAAATGCCCTACTTCGCAAACAATTTTACCCCACTTCGTATGGTAAAATTGTCTGCACTCAGTCCGCGCCAACAGGGGCGTGCACTCCATTAGCTGATTTAAGACGCAGAGGCCGAGGGGAACTTTTTATGGGAAAAGACAATAAAAGATAGAGCAAAACAAGTCAAGCAGCAACAAAAAATAAGATAAAAAATAAAAAACTAAACCGTCGCACCCGTTTCAGCAGTGGCCTCAGCATTAACTTGCGCTTCTACCTCAGCTTCCGTTTCAGCACTTGCTTCAACGGTTACTTCTTCAAGAACGTCAGTTTGCCGCTGCTCTTTGATTTGTGCATGAATCTCTCGCAGCACTTTATGTGCTTCCTGGAGTTTATCACGTGCAACACGTTTCTTATCTTGAGCTTCTTTAAGCACTTCAGCTCGCTCATCTGCAGTTAATGTCGCAGCTTGTTCAAATAATGCCTGAGCCTCTTCGTATGCCGTAGAAGCTTCCTTCAACAAACCATCGAATGTCTCAACTAAAGCATCCAACTCGGTTGTATCAGCTCCGTTTTCTGTCATGCGTTCCAGAACTTTTGCAAGCCGTTCACGCAAGTGTTCAGATGACATGAGAATACCACCAATTCGTGCATTAACGACATGTCCGCTGTGAAATTCAACACCAAGTTTGATAGCCTTCGTCAATTCCTTGACATTATCACGAACAGCCTTGACATCATCTCGTGTGCTTGTTTCAGAAAGCGCATCAACTTCAGCACGCACTTCTGTAATTTGAGCAGTAAGATCTCCAAGCTTTGAAAGCATATCAGTTACTTCCTGTTCAGATAACGTCTCAGAACCTTTGACTCGCTCAGTTATTTTTTCAATAAGAGCAGCTTGCGCATCTAAAACATGACTAAAATACGCCTTGACTTCTAGAACCATTTCTGCATGAAGTTCCTTGCAGCTCTCAGATTCCTCGTTCTCAGCACAGTCTTCTTTCCACTGTTTTTGTTTTTCAGTTAATCCATCTAAATTTTCTTTCTGTTTCAATCGCGCATCTTCAACTTTATCATGAGCTTTTACAAAACGATCTTCAGCAGATTTCAATTCTCCTGCTGCAACAACACGTGCTTTTGCATCTGCCCTGAATTTCTTAAATGCAGCATTTGCTCGAAGTTCCGCAATATGCGCTGATACTTCTTCACGTCGTTCAGTAAATTTTTCTAATCGTAAAGCTGCTTTCTCATCCAAACTATTAACTAATGTTAAACGCTTGTTCAAGCGAACTTTACAGGCTTCTGCATCTTCTTTATCGTCACAGCGCTTCGAAGCTTCTTCTAATAATTTAAGATGACGAGCACGGAATTCAGCCTTTGCTTCAACACGCGCAGAAACAGCTCGACCGTTTGTACTTTTTTCAGTCGAACCTGAACCGTCTGTATCATCACCAACACGAACACCCGCATCACTTTTTACAGCAATACGCAACGCCCTCGTTTCCTTCTCATGCTCTCGCGCTTCCTCTGGCGTAGCATGAACAACACCCTCATGAGCAAGCGCCAACGGAACCAACGAAACTAAAAACAAACTCAAAATAAACAGCGAACTCAACTTACGTATAGACTTTCTCATATCACATGACCTCCATGGTTTTTTCCCTTTTTTTGTAAATATAAAGGTCTTGGGGGTGGATGACGGAAAAAGAGGTGACTGAAACCGCCACCCAGGCCCCAAAACTAAAACATAGGAACTAAAATTAATTTATAAATACACTTGCGTAAAGCTTCATGAAGCTTTAGTGAGAGGATTTTTATGGTTTTGAGGCATTTAGAGGCAAAGTATTGTTCTCCGTGCGTTCTCGTGATTCTAGTGCGGCAACATTGGCGAGAAGCGAGGCGGAGCCGAGCGGAGGGCATGCGCACATTAAGAAGCAACAGCTTCTTGATGCACCAGAACTCGCAGTTCTAAGTGGCTGACCGGCCACCACCATAATTGTTGCCGCAAAAAAATCAAATAACAACACTTTACGGAACAATTAAACATAATAAAGATCATGAGTAAAGCTTTACCAAACACCTACTCAAACGCCGACATCTATAAAAACCAGCAACCAAAAATAAGCTTATGAGTGACTGGAAGAGAGGGTTGATTATTTTCACCATATTATTTATTATAGCGTCAGCAAGCGTCAGCGCCGCAACAATCTACGGAACAGTATATGATTTTGAACTAAATCGCGCAGATGCGGTGAGAATATCAATAAATACAACACCAGAACAACAATTAATTGCAGTCAACGGACGTTACACGTTTACCGTGCCACCAGGACACTACGAATTAAAAGCTCAGCAGCAATTAAGCGGTCTAAGCGCAGAAGCAACCGAAAGTATCATCATAGAAAAAGATGGAAGTTATGTCCGCGATATTATTCTGTATCCACAAATCGATGGCGAAGAAAACATAACAGACAACGTTTCAGATATGAGCGGCACAATATTTGATGACGAAGAACAATCATCCCGTGCATTTACCTGGACAGTTATCGGCGTCATGCTTATTATACTCGTAATCCTTGCGTATCGTGTCAACAAAGTTCTTCAGCGCTTAAGCACACATTTAGTAAAACAAGAGAAAACAGAAAACAATACAGAAGTAAAAGAAATACAGCCAGCAGAAACAATCAAACCAGTAACTCAAGCAACTGCAGTACAGCCAGAAACAAAAATAATTTCACCTGAAGTGACGCCGGCTTCAAGTCAAACAGCTGAGTCAATTCCTCAGGAACTCCAACAAGTAATCGAATTCATTAAAACACAGGAAGGCCGCACAACCCAAAAAGATATCAGAAAACAATTTCCTCTCAGCGAAGCCAAAATATCATTGATGATCGCAGATCTTGAAAACCGAAAAATCGTCGAGAAAATAAAGAAAGGCCGAGGTAATATAATAATATTGAAGGAGATGAAGAACAATGGGTCATGATGGGTATTTGATAGTAACTGGACGACATAATGAAATGAGCGCATACGTAGCGAGAAGTGATGGACCAAAAGCCGATATGCCCGACATTACAGCCCGTATTTCGCGCTCTTTAAGAGAGCTCGGCACGGTTATTGAGGAGCATCCGAATCATCCATTTGTAAAAACAGGATCAGGTGGATTAATACGTGATATATATCCAGATGAAATCGCCGAGATGGTAGATTATTACGCCGCAGAAGAAGGAATGAGTAAAGTAGAACTACCCCAGAAACCAACGTTGCTGATACGTTTAAATCCTCGTGCAAAAACAGTGGACATGACATCATATACGGCTCGGTTCCTTTCAGACGAAGTAAGAAACGCACTGGGTTTGCTTCTTGTAAAGGGATACGATGTAAGGACTCAAAGAGCAGATGCACGAGAAATTCCTGAAGCAGCTGCACGTATTGTTGCGCTTATTGATCAAACCAATCTGCGTTAAAATAAAACAAAGGTAACTATCAAGAACCGTCGGTCAATATGTCAATAACAAAGTCTTGTTACCAGTAGACTAAATCATCATTATCTGATTCTATTAACTTTAATCAGACCATCTGAGTGGTCGCGAGGCGCAGCCGAACACGACTAGCGAAGAACACTTCGCGTGCAACACGACAGACGTCGTCGTGTGCATGTCCCAATTCGCTGATTAAAAACGTTAGAGTAGAAAATTTAGTCTCTACTATTCACAAATGCTAAGCAAGCAACCATAATCCAAACCCTTATTAACCAACAGAAAGTCCTCATACACATGTTTTGGTTGTTCAATAAGAATCTCGATCTCGCAGAAAGAATACAATTAGTAACCGCATATATTCTTCAATTAATATTAGTTGTTGCAATTGTATGGGCATGGTTAGAACAAGAATGGTTCGTTTCATTTCTTACATGTGGAATATTAGTGCTGACACTTTTGCCCGCAATCATTCAGCGCAGTTCTAAAGTATATCTGCCAGTAGAATTTCACTTTGTCCCAATAGCCTACATATTCGCGGCATTATTTATGGGTGACATGCATGGCTACTATACCTATTTCTGGTGGTGGGATGTTGTTCTGCATACAATGTCGGGCGCATTATTGGGCATTGCAGGATTCGTACTCATTTACGTACTCAACACAGAAAAGAAGATTTTCAACAGGTTACGTCCCGGCTTTATGGCATTATTTTCGTTCGCTTTCGCTGTTGCTATCGGCGCAATCTGGGAAATCTTTGAGTTCACAATGGACACGAATTTCGGATTTAATTTGCAGCGAACAGGTCTCCATGATACCATGTGGGACTTGATTGTCGACGTCGCTGGTGCATTATTCATCGCAATAATCGGCTTCTTCTACGTCCGCAGCAAGAATTATTCAACATTATTCAGCCGTTTCGTCCATCGTTTTGTAGACAAAAACCCGAAATAGACGTTATGTAACTCCAAAACTCGAATTATATAAACTATAAAGTAGTTATATGTTACTTCTACTAACTAGTAGTAACACTTAGCAAAGTATATAAGCAACCTAGTTAATCGAAGTGATATGGTTAACTCAATTACAGTAGTAGCAGTTGATGATAGTGAAGGAGAATTATATTCGCTGGAATGTTTGTTCGAGGACCTCATAGAATATAACGTCATTTATTTCACAAAGCCCGAGGAAGCAGCAGATTACATTTTTAAAAATAAAGATAGAATTCACGTGTTGGTTTCTGATTACGATATGCCACCGACAACAGGCGACGAACTTGTGAGAAAACTTCGAGAGAATAATCCTAGTACTGCATACTTGATAAGAACAGACCGACCAAGAGTATTTCGAGAGAAATTAGAAGCACAAGGATTTCCATGTATAGGTAAAGAAGCATCTGCTGATGAATTAGAAACTGCCATCAAAAACGTGTTAAACGCAAACAGACCTGAAGGAAACTACCGCCGCGCAGCGTAAATTACTTCCTGCTATTTATTTCAGCAACTAATTCCTTTCCAACCACATCAATTTTCTTCTCGCCATGCACTTTCTCATCGCGCGTGCGCACATTGACAGTTTTATTCTTCAGTTCAACATCGCCGACAATCAAAATGTACGAGTACTGTGCAACCTGCGCTTCACGGATTTTCTTGCCGGTTGTTTCGGAGCTATCATTCACGTCAACACGTAACCCAAAATCGCGCAGCGCCATTGCAGCTTCTTTACAGTAGTCAGCATGACGATCCGCAATGGGAATAAGTACAACTTGATTAGGATTCAACCACAACGGCATTCGCCCAGCGTAATGCTCGATAAGAACGCCAATAAATCGTTCAAGACTGCCAAAGAGCGCGCGATGAATCATGACAGGCTGATGTCGCTTGCCATCCGCACCATCATATTCCAATCCAAAACGCTGCGGCTGATTAAAATCTAATTGGATTGTCGCACATTGCCAGCTTCGCCCAAGTGCATCTTTGATATGGAAATCTATCTTCGGACCATAAAACGCGCCGTCGCCGGGATTCACGTTATATTTCAGTCCCGCATGTTCAAGCGCAGCTTTCAAACTATTTTCGGCTTTGTTCCACAATGCTTCCGAACCAAGCGCACTTTCCGGCTTCGTACTTAATTCAACGTGAAATTGAAAACCAAATGTCGTTTGATATAAGAATCGCACAAAATCAATCAGCTTATGAATTTCAGATTCAATCTGTTCTTCTGCACAGAAAATATGTGCGTCGTCTTGATGAAATTTTCTAGCCCTAAACAGTCCACCAAGCGTCCCACGAACTTCATTTCGATGCAATGCACCAAAATCAGCTAAACGAATCGGTAATTCACGATAGCTATGAGTATTCGTCTTGAAAATAAGTGCATGTGTCGGACAGTTCATCGGTTTAATCGACGCCTGCTGATTGTCCATCGTTGTCAAGAACATATTCTGCTGATAATGCTGCCAATGTCCTGACGTTTCCCACAACTCTTTGTGGAAGACTTGCGGAGTTATAACTTCTTGATATCCTCGCTTTGCATATTCAGAACGCAAAAAGTTCGTGAGCGTATTAAAAATGAATGTCCCTTTGGGATGGAAAAACGGACTCCCCGGACTAACTTCATGAAAACTAAAGAGATCAAGTGCCGTTCCAAGTTTGCGGTGATCACGCTTCTCTGCTTCTTCGAGCATATGCAAGTGATCTTTCAACTGTTTCGCCGTCGGAAAACTAATACCATAAATGCGCTGCAAGCTCTCCCGCTTCTGATCGCCGCGCCAGTACGCACCCGACGTCTTAAGCAATTTGAACGCACCAATACGTCCAGTTGTCGGCACATGCCCACCACGGCACAGATCAGAAAAATCTCCTTGTGAGTAAACAGAAACCGTTTCCGATTGCTGCGCAAAATCATCAATCAATTCAAGTTTGTATTTGTTGTGCTTGAACTGTTTCTTTGCTTCTTTGATTGATACAACTGCACGTGAAATCGAATGATTCGCTTTGACAACGTCTTCCATCTTCTTCTCAATTTTTTCCAAGTCTTCATGTGTAAATGGCTTCTTCACATCAAAATCATAATAGAACCCTTCGTCAATCGGCGGTCCAATAGTAGGCTTCGCATCCGGAAATAGTGAGAGAACAGCCTGCGCTAACACATGCGCTGTCGAATGCCAAAACGCTGCCTTGCCTTCTTTCTGATCGAACGTGAGAATAATAATTTTAGCATCCGCTTCAATCGGCCGGAACAAATCATACAATTCGTTATTAACTTTGATCGCAACCGCATCTTTCGCTAATCGCTGTCCAATTGATAGTGCAATCTCAGTTCCTGTAGCGCCCTTCTTGAATTCCTTTTTCGTGCCATCAGGAAGTTCGATAGTGATTGATGCCATAAATGAAAGTAAAAAACGGTTGTTTAAAAACATTTAGTTGATTCGATGACGTTTCTTTACTAAATTTGTGCACATTGTTTAAATAGAGAAGTGTCAAAAATAAGCTTATGAGCGACTTAGAGAAAACTGCAAAGGAAGAGACAGCAAAAATGTTGGCGTTATATCCCGATTTAGATAAAAGTTCACCCGAAGCATTTTTTGCAGCATTCCGAGCAAAATATGGAAACAAAATTGAAGATACTAAGAAAAGAATGGAAGAAGCAGGCATGCCTGAAGAAATTCGCGAAGGGGCTGCATACACTGCAGTTTTATTTGAAGAATCGGTAAGAAGAGCTGCTGCCGAGATAGAAAAAACAGGCAAGAAATGTTGGATTATTGAGCCTCCTAAAGCATGTGACTATTCACCAGACTATTTGTAAAGACACATAAAATTTATTAACACGTTCTTATATATACTTATATAACATGCTCAAATTACACAGTCCAACACTTGAATCTGTACTGATGGTCGAACGGACAATCCAAAAATACTCGCAGGAATGCGGAAAATATCAGCTATGGAAAAAACTTCCGAAAAAGATGATGTACCAGACGTTCTTGACTATTTTAGATTATCTAGAGAATTCCGGCAAGATTTTAATTGACAAAGATGGCTGCATCATGTGGATATTTAATCCAAAAAGAATCAGAGAATTAACAAAACAAGATTTGATGATACGATGAAACAAACAGCAGTCGCATTTATGTCAAGAATCACCTATAGTTCGTAAATAACTTAGTGATTCTTGAGCACCTCAGAATTCCAATATACAAATACAAGTAAATATAGTGGAATTCTGATGTTTCTCACAAACTAAAGCATGATTATGACTTATTAAATAATGGGAGATTCGAAGACGAAGAATTATATCGATTCATAAACCGTGCGATCGATGACTTAAAGGCAGAACCGTTTTGCGGAACAAGAATACAGAAGAAATTATGGCCAAAAGAATACAGAACGCACAAAGTTACAAATTTATGGAAATACGACTTACCCAACGCATGGAGATTAGTCTATACCGTAGAAGCTGATAAAGTAAAAATAGTGAGTATCATTCTCGAATGGTTTAATCACAAAGATTACGAAAGAAGATTCAGATATTAAATCGTAGTTACGGACAGAGCAAGAATGAGAAAAATTTAAATAAACAGAGAGAAAAAATTAGGGCTTATGAGCGGAAGATACGATGGAATTTTAGAGGGAGCAATCGAAAGTATAGGAATCCTAAAAACAAAAGGTGAACTTTTAGTAGGATTGGGACTTGTCTTGGCCATAGCAGTAGGAGTGAAGTACTGCAATGATAATCATCAACAATTACTTCAACGAGCATATAAAAGAGCAGACAGAAACTGCGACAGCATCGTACAAGATACCGAAGCAATGGAATTAGCGAACAGATTAGGTGTAATACAACCGAATCAGGCGTATACAAGAACAGATATTGAAAGATTGATAAAAAATGCATCTGAAGGCATGCTTAGAAAAGCAACAGAATCTTATAACCCAGAACAAACAAAATAAAAAACAGCATTATAAGCGAAAAAGCTAAAAAAGATTTATTCAACTTATATTTAATGAAACGGAAAAGTTAAGATACCCAATAGAAAGTGCCAAATTTTATTTAGAAACGACTGTTTCTTTGTCGAAGTTTGCTCAGAAATACGATTTCTGACAACAACGTCAGAGCAGAATATATAGTCTCAACTATCTCTAAAAGCTAAATAAGTACATTCAGCCAGAACTAATAGAGAAAACCCAATAAACTTATAAATAAACACCAGTAACCAATCGTCATGCCCGACCCAATACTCGCACAATATCCAACAAAATACGACGGAAATAGAGAAACAATCGATCTTTCTCGAGTTATGACATACGATGAGAGAACAATCGATCCAAGTGTATTAGAAAGAATTGGAAGCGATACAAAAGAGATTACCGGATTGCAGCTTCGTCGCTGTTTTAATCGTGATGGACAGATACGACTTGAACGAGAATTGCTTCAACGAAATCCTCCACCAGGAACACAGCTGATTGCAACAGGTGGCGCTTCAAACCCCGATAACATAGAAGTTCAGGTTGGATATTATAGAATTCTAGAATAGAAGTAAAAAAGTATTTTAAAAGTTACCAAATAAAAATCTCCAGCAACCGATTCCACATCCGATTCAACAATGACTCTTTTTTAGTCGATGGATTCGGATTCACAGGAACACCAAGCGCTGCAAGCTTTGGGTCAACAGGTTGAAATTGTGCTTTTCGGTTCATCGTTGTCTAAAACTGGTTGGCGGACGGCAGTGATCTATGCGTGGTGGTGGACATTTTTCTCGATGGTCGCGAGGATTGTTTTGAGGATTACGATAGTTCTGTGGAAATCGAGGCGACTCAGTTACACTTCTGTAGAGCGGACTATGTAAATCCATGGGACCGCGGAAAGACTGACGCGATCGCGGTTCATATGCGATAAGCGAAACATGAACTAAATTCAGGTGGACAAAAAGGATATCAGCTTCGATTGTTGCTCTGTGTAAAACATAAAGTTTGTCACCATCAAACTCATGCGTGCCATTGTAGGGCTCCGGCCAAGGTAATTCAAACTTTCCCTCCAACGTCAGGGTGAAATCACGACCAGGTGGAATTTCTAATACAGGTGCCTCAACACGCTTTGGAGCGTCGCCGTCATATGTAACAATGTACGCATTGGGATCCCGGACATCAACACGAATATCCTGTGCAGCACATCCTGCAAGTGAAGCTAACCCAGCAAATCCGATTCCAGTATAATGGTTCATAGGGATAATATTGCCACTATGCTTTATAAAATTTGCTCAGAAATAGATGACAATTACTCACTCTTCCTACAGCCGTACACCGGCGGATGGCGTAGTTGAATGTGCGGATACGAGCGAAGCAGCCGGCATTCATAAACAAAAACATGATTGTCTGTGCGCGCAACACGATAAAAATGTTCGCCGTCTAAATGAATTGTCTCCGATTGTCCATGATGCTCAAGTATAAGTCGAATGTCACGAGTTGCTTCAAACGTATAAACTTCTTTTTCATACCGATGTCTCTCGCCGTCACGATAAATAACATACGCATCCGGATCTTCAGCATTAATTCGAATTTCTGATGTACACCCAACAAGCGCAGCTAACCCAATCACCCCTAAACTACGTAAACGCATGAACGCAGAAGTAAAATAATTATATATTAATCTGCGGCATAAACTTTATAAAGAAACCCTAGTTTCGGAGCTTATTCAGAAGATGTTTGCTTAGCTCGCAAGAATTCTGAGTAGAATACAACAAATGGAGGCTACAAATGGCATTGTACAAATATATACGAAATACGTGGAATAATTCTTCAGACGAGATGCACCAGTTATGGCATCAGCGCATGATTCAATGGCGTGCTGAACCAGTAACAGTGCGCGTTGAGTATCCAACACGATTAGATCGCGCACGCTCACTAGGCTATAAAGCAAAGGGCGGTTTTGCTATCGTTCGCCAGCAAGTCAAGCGTGGTGGCCACAAACACGAACAAATTCGTGCAGGTCGTCGTTCAAAGAGATATCGACAATACTTTACATTACGAAAGAGCTACAAGATTATCGCAGAAGAACGTGTACAGCGCAAGTACATCAATATGGTCGTACTCAACTCATACTTCATTGCAAAAGATGGTCAGCACTGCTGGTACGAAGTCATTTTAGTCGACCCAGAACATCCACAGATTAAAGCGGACCGACGCATCAACTGGATCTGCAAAGAAAAGAACCGAAGCCGCGTCTTCCACGGTAAAACAAGTGCAGGCAAGAAGATGCGTGGAATGCGAACAAAGGGCAAAGGCGCAGAAAAAGCACGCCCAAGCCGACGAGCGCACGATCGACGCATGTAAAATTTTAATTGTTTTTTAGTTCTTTTTTTATTGGTTTTTAGTTACTTGTTTAGCTAATCTATAGCCTAAAATATTCATATCTGTATCAACAATAATCAGACCATCGGGGTGCAGCACGACGTCGTCGTGTTGCCTGTCCCAAATCGCTGATTAACAACGTCAAAGCAAAACCTAAGCAAGAGTAAAACTAGTTCAAATAAAAAAATAGAAAACAACTACCCCGCAATTTCATTCACGAGTTTCTTGCACACGGAATCAACGCCCACAAACAAGTTATGTTCCGTGACACCCGCTGGAATAACTTTGCCATCATCCACAACCTGCGCATGCAGCTCAAAATTACGTATTTTATCGCCTGCCTGATGCAATGGTTTGAGTTTCAATTTTAATCCTGAGAAATTCGTGCACACTTCTTCCATGCGCCGCGCGTAATTGCCAACAATCTTTTTGACGATGATCATCTCGCCGTTGTTCAGCACGCCAAACCCAGCCAGCTCAATATTCCCACCTAACTGAAGAACCTCTTCCATCATCTCACCCGCCGGACATCACCAATATCACTGTAGTCTGAAGAGTCGCTGTCACCTGTGCCCACATATACTAAGGGATCAAACTATATAATGATTACCAGAAATGATACACCACAACACACAACAGACATAGTTTTGCGTATAATAGCTGCACAAATTTAAGTCCAACGCAAAGAGATATAGTCAACGACATAACTAAATGGTAAATAACGTGTCGTTTACTAGATTAGTAGCGGACACTATAATAGTCATTAATGTCCGATACTAATATAAAGCATATCCATGGAAAAATGAAAATGTACGAAAAATTGTTTCTTGCCGGCGTTATTGCACTTGGCGGTTGTATGCATGCAGAGAAGCAAGATCAACCACAAGTTGTACAAGCCACACCACAAGCATACCCCGATCTTCTCAATAATCTTCAAGCATACGCACGCGGCGAACGTGTTTCTAATCAATTCAAAGAGATGGGACTTGAATCCGCGCTGAGTGCTCTTGACAAAGGAAAAGTTTCAGAGGAGCTTTTAGATGCAGCACAACAAGAACGTCTCATCGTCCGCGCAACTGCTCCTCGAACAATTGAACTGTACAGCATCATAACAGAGGAAGACATAGAAGTAACAGTATGGAACACAAGACAACAGGTCAAGTTACGCGTTGTAGATCATATGGCGGGAGATTACCCAACACATGCGCATATCACAGGCCAAACCGTTGATGGCGTCATCGAATTGAACAGGAAAGGTTGTTATGACGCTGCCCAAGAATTATACAAGGAATGGCAATCAATGAAACCATTTCTGCGAAATGAGCACATGTTTCTCGAGCATGCACGAACATTAGAACAAGACACATGCTCAGCATTTGTCGGCCAATATTTGCGAGCACAATCCGTACAAAAGTATGTTGAACCTACAAAAAACGCATCACTAGAACGAATTGCACGGATGATCATGGATCTCGCACTTATTCATGAAACAGGCCATATTCTTGCAGGTAGCCCAGATAGTACAAAATCAGCAATGAACAGACTGGTATATATGGCAAATGCAGAAGTCTTCGCGAGGCTCACCGAAATGTCCGAAGGTTTTGAACCAGAATTAACATTAGGCAATACATTGTTAGAAACAGCTCAACAAATACAGCAATGCGAAACAGTCGATCATGCAGCAGCAACAAATCTTACAAGAATAATGGTGGACATGGCTGTACGAAATGCAGCAATTCTGGGCATTGACATGAGTTTATACAACGAAACTGAACGAGAGGAAGATATCATTGTCCAATTTCCAATGATACCGAGCATCCATAAAACAGGTATCGCACAAACAGTAGCCGATACGGTATATGTACAAAAAACGCTTGCAGCAGGCCGTCCATTTAGTGCACTTATTGACCAGCTTGAAGAGAATTCGAAGAGGACAAAATGAGATTTAATCAAAAAACAACATTCATCGGAGCATGTATCGCAGTATCTGCCGGTCTCGGCGGATACATGACATACCATGAGATCAATCCACCAGAACAACCACGAGAATGGAGCTATACTGACAAGTTAGAAGAGTTACTTCAGGATAAACATGACATTTTCAAGGATTTTCGCGATGCAGCAGCAGAAATCAAAGTCGATCCTCATTTTGAAAAGGCACAAGAATACTTACAAAATGTAGCAAAGAGTGATAACGCATATAGAGCAGCAGCAGCGCAAGTAACATTAGAGGATTTACTGAAAACAAAGAAAAAAAGAGAGACACATGGTGGTGCAGCGTTCTCTATAGTAATACCTGAAGATTGCGAGCCATACAAAAAGAAAAAATCGCGAGTATTCATAGGAGAAGATTTCTTCAAGTCAGACATGGTTAAAAGTGAAACAGACCAAAAGTTGTTGTTATTATACGCGCTATCAAGTGCACACATCTACAAAGAAGGAATATCCGTTGGTGTAGTAGAAGGAATACAGTTATACAGGTCAACAGGATATGATTCAACTCTCCCAGATGAAGTAGCAAACGATGAAGAATTATTTGGTGCAATGAGAGAATATATGATATTGACATTGCAAATGAATGCAATAAGCGCATTTGATAAAGCACCTCTTCTATACAAACCTGTAAACAAAGCAATGCGTGAATGGACAGAACAACGCAGGAGAGATTTTAAAGAAGTACTACTCATATACGCAGAACCGGCAAAAGCACGCGAAGCAAATCAATATTTACCAGAAGTAACTGACCCCCGACCACATTTTGCGCTCGCAATATTAAGAGGACATCATCTAAAACATTAAGTCTCCATCACCAACACTTTCTTCCCAATCTTTGCCAACACCATCTGATGCATACGTCTCAGAAACTCATATTTATCCTCAATCTTGACAATATCTGAAACACCCTGCGAAACAAGATTAAATGCAAATGGACTGGGCAGCTGAGTAAATACTTCAGTCACAGCAATCTCTTTACGTTCAATAGCAGTCAACAAGCCTTGAGCATGTGTAAAATCCATGACATCTTCCATGACTTCACGTCGCGCTTCTTTCATGATCGGAAATTGCAGATCAATGCGTTTGACAGCTTCCATGAGAATCTTACTATTAACTTGCTGTCGTCCAACAGATTTCGTATACCCTTTGTAAGCACGCAAAATCATCAAACTGCGGCATGCACAGTGTCTGAATCTGCGCTTGAGAATCTCGCTCTTGTCAATTGCCTGTTCAACGATAGGTCGCAGCATAGCCGGATCTAGCGCCTTGAACGCTTTCAAGACGTTTACTGCACCATCATACGACACATAAAATCCATTGTCATTAATGCCCACATCAACATCTCGATGCTGCTGCTTGCCAATCGCAAACGCAACTGCCCGACTCAAACAATCATTCACACGTCGCCCAAACAGCGTATGGAACACTGCATACGTGCGTTCATTTTGTTCATAATCCTTGTAATATTCAATAATAATATGCTTGTCTGAAGGAATCGACATAAAATGATACTGCTCCCAGAAATAACGATAGATACTTTCTGCCGCATTATTGTCAACATACAAATAATTATGAATGAACATGAGCATGTCTTCCTTTTCCGCACCCGACTCAAACCGCTCGTTCATGAGCCGTCTAAATTTCCCAATTTCAGACGCTAAATCAAAGCTCAGCGGCAGCATTTCACTCACCCAACTTGGCACTGTAGGCACACGCGACGATGCTGCCGAAACAGTCGCAACCATTCCTCGGCTATATTTAAACTGGTACACTTCACCGCCAAGAACAAATGTGTCACCCGGCTTCAAGCGTTCAACAAAACCTTCGTCAATGACACCAATAATTGCATCCGTTCCCTGCAATTTAACCTTGATGTATGACTCCTCAGGAATCGTTCCAATATTCGTCATGTACAACACACGTGCAAGTTTGCCGCGCTTGCCAATATCGTTCGTTTCCTTGTCCCACCAAATCTTCGCATAAACATTACGATCTTCAAGTGAAACATGCTGTCCTGATAAGTACGAAATAAGCGCCTGAAAATCTCCTAAATTCAAATGATGATAGTTATAGCTCTGCCGGACAAAATTGTACATCGCCGACGTATTCCATGGTTCATCAATCGCCATGCCAAACATTTGTTGTGCAAGAACATCAAGACAATTCACCGGAATATGAACGCGATCAATCTTCTTTTCAATCGCACTTTTCAATAGCAACGCACATTCAACGAGATCATCACGATCAAGAACAATCATGCGTGCTTTAACCGTATCATGAATTTTATGTCCTGCTCGCCCAGCTCTTTGAAGGAATCGTGCAACTGATTTCGGCGAACCAAGACAAATAACAAGATCAATAAAGCCAATATCAATTCCTAATTCAAGAGAAGTCGAACACACAACAACTTTCATCTCGCCGCGGCGCAAGCGATCTTCAAGTCCGCGCCTGAGATCTTTGCTCAAACTGCTGTGATGAGCGCCCACATTTTCGCCATAGAGTTGTGGATATTTTTCTTTAAGATGATGAACAACACGTTCTGTTGCGCTACGTGTATTCGTAAATATAACCGTTGTTTTGTGCTGTTGAATCAGTTCGTTAATCGTATCATAAAGTGCAGTCGACGCCTTGCGCGCATCAGTATCAACAAGATTTCGAAGCGGACTTACAACCTGAAGATCCATATGCTTGAGATATTGAACATCAACAATCGTACAATCGCGCGGCGTGCCATCTAAGTTATACCCAACTAAGAATTGTGCGATCACTTCAAGTGGTGCAACCGTCGCACTCAACCCGACACGAGTACAATATCCTGCAAGTCTCTGCAAACGCTCAAGCGTTATTGACAAATGGACACCACGTTTATTCTCTGCCAGCGCATGAATCTCATCGACAATGCACCATTGGACGTTCTTGAGATATTCCACAAATTTCGGGGAATTCAGCATGATTGCCAATGATTCCGGCGTCGTAATCAGAATATGAGGAGCTTTGCGCAACATCGCAGCTTTTTCGCGCGCTGTCGTATCACCTGTACGAAGTCCAACGCGGATGCCTAACGTATTTTGTGCTAATTCATCCATTTCATTAAGAGGAGTAATAAGATTAACAAAAATATCACTATTAAGAGCTTTAAGGGGCGAAATGTAAACACAATAAACTTTATCCTCTAAGATGCCTTTTTGGGCTGAGTCAACAAGTTCATTAAGCACAGATAAAAATGCAGTAAGTGTTTTTCCACTCCCAGTTGGTGCAGATACAAGAATATTTTTTCTGGAATGAATCTCAGCAATCGCATATCGTTGAGGTAGTCCAAATGTTTTAAATTTTCTTTGAAACCATTGCTTAACAAGAGGATTGAGCAAATTAAATAATTCATCATCGGAATATTGCTTGTCTACATAAGTGACCATCTTAGTTCCATCCTCTTCGATGAATTGAAGTTAATCTCGCTGTTTTTCGGCGAATAGTAAAACGTATAAGTTCATGGAATTTTCGAATGTTATTTTTATGGGTAATGCGAATAGAATAATAACAACGAGGAGTTAATATTTTAGAACTGATTCCTAATTGATTTAAGAGATCAACAGTTCCCTCGGCCCCTTTTCGTGAAGCAGTCGTCAGATCGATAGAATAACCACATATTGAACCATCACTATCAAAAAGCCCACGTAAGAAAGACGAAACAACAGCAGAATTGCTACTTGTCTTTATTTCTTCAGGAACCTCCCAAGTAAAGGTTCTAAAAGTACCATAACGGAGTAAATCATGAGCAATAAGTTCAGAAGCGACGACAACTAGATAAGTATTTTTTAATTTATAATAGTAATAAGAGTATTTATGACCATAAATTTTTTCAATGCAAGAAGAGAATTCTTCAACAAATTCAGTATCGTTTCTTATTTCAAGTTTTACCAATTTCGAAGTGAGATAACCATCTCCACTTAGTACACCCAAAACATAGGCTTTTTCAGGAGACATTTCAGTATAGTTACCACTAATCTTTGTGAGCGCTTTTTCCCTTAATTCTCGAGCAATGGGAGAAGTATTCATCGATTGAGCATGAGACCTCAAATTAACATTATAAAAACGGAGCCATTTTATTACTGTGGTCGTACTTGTTTTGTAGGTGAGAGCAATTTTACTTGCGCTGAGAGAGTTATTGATGTATAGTTCAACAAGTTCATTCTTAAGAGGAATAGATTTAGATTTAAATTGAGTTTTTTCATTCTGAAAAGGCTGAAGATTTTTGTGAATCCAGCCCGAAACAGTATTTTCCGAAAGATTATACAAAAAACGTTCCCTAATAACACGAGTTATAGTTCGCTGACCAAATTGATGTTCTTTTCTAAGCCGCATAACTTCTTTATAAATTTGCAGAATTATATCTTTAGATTTAGGACCATGAATAACTAAACTAGACATTTCCTCGTCCGTGTTCGACTGTTGTTCGTATTCGATCATAAATGAAACCTAGATAAAGTTTTAGCAGTTTCACTTTATAAATCTCACGCGTCCGCTAGAATTTGTCCAGTGCGAATTTTCCGATTAAATTCCATATTTTAAGCTGTCCAGTGCGAGACGCATTTTGTCCAGTGCGAGAAGTATGCAATAAAGTTTATATGAATCAAAAATACTATAGAAACCATGATCCGCAAAATCAAAGGTGGTTACCGCGTCGTCGCCGAAAGCGGCCGCAACATGGGAACATACAAGACGTTGAAGGAGGCAAAGAAACGTCTGCAGCAGATTGAATTCTTTAAGAATTTAAAAAAAAAATAAGTTCTTGAAGTGCTCAGAAGCCGCCCTTCTTACACTTTAAACGAAAGAAAAAAATCAGAGTAATTCTGGCACATCCTTCTCTAATAATGCCTCCAGAACAGCTGGGTTATACGGAATCATCACTTGATTTTGAAAGTTTGGCAGACGGCGCAATACCGATTCGTGCTCATTTCCATCTGATACAGCGCGTTGCCCTCGTATTCTCATTAATATTTGATGGTCCATAACACGCGCTGCAACACATGCTTCTTGATCGTTACTCATCCCAGGATATCCTTGAAGATGCAACGTTTGTGCCGCATTACGATTAAAGTTGTAAAAGCCGTGCACATCATGATGACAGCGTATATCAGGCTCGGCGAGTCCTCGTGCTTTGTAATGTCGCCCAATCTGTTCAAATAGATGAACAATATCTTCCCTAAGATCTTGCGCAGATTTCTCCATGAACGGATTTTATGGCGAACGTATATATATATTTCGTCGAGAACCTCATACACGAATCACAAAACTATATATACAATGATTCCAAAAAGTATACTGAGGCGGTAATCATGACAGAAATGCCAACAGGCGTGAAAGTAATATCTATTCTCTATCAGATTGGCGGAGTTATAGATATGTTATTAGGAACGTTCCTCACAGTTGTAGGCACAGGTCTCACAAGTCTTATCGCAGGAAACAACGCATTAGCAGGATTAATCGGGGCAGTCAGCGGAGTAGTATTTCTTATCGGAGGACTATTCTTAGTCGGCATTGGTGTTCTCATATTTGTAGTCGGACGCGGATTATGGAACGCAAGAAATTGGGCACGCATCGTTGTTATCGTACTATCAGTAGTTGGAATCCTCATGTCATTCGCAAATATGTTTACAGGATTCATCATGGGCATAATAACATTAGCAGTCAACGGTTTAATCTGCTGGTACATGACCACAAACAAAGACGTAAAGAAAACATTTGCTTAATCGCACATATTTCTAAAAACTATTTCTTTTTCTATTTTGTCACCAATCGAACGATAAGTAATTGCAATCGCAGCAACTGAATCTCGAAACTCTTGAGGAACATGAGGATCTTGAGAATAAACTAATGACGGACCGAGAGAAGTATTCAACAAATTTAAAATTTCAGGTAAATCATTACATGAAGTCTCAATATACATGAGCGGCCTTGTCATAATATCAACCCAATTCTCGTTTCAAAATCTTGTGCGCGCGATTGACCGTCTTGAATTTTTCAACATCTCCACCGTCAACATCTGGATGTAATTTCTTCGCCATGTCTTTATAGGCTTTGTCAATCACCGTAATATCAAGACAATCCGCTGGTATGCCAAGAGTTTTACGCGCTTCCTGTCGCTGTTTCTTAACATCCTGATCTTCAGAAAATTCATGAATAAATTCTTCACGTGTTTTCTTGCCTGAAATGAGTGCATTCACTTCATATTCAATAACTTTGTATACAACATACAGGTTATCAACATACTTGCCGTTATGATAACTGTAATGTAAATAATGACCATTAAAAAACCATGATGCAGATGCAGGCGCACGCTTAATCGAAACAGGTTCAAGCTCAATTTCAACATCATCTGCTGTAAGATCGAGCTTCCTAAGCACTTCGATAATCTTATTCTGAAATTGGACTGCTTTGCGTTGAAATGAATCTTTGACAATAAGTGGATGAATGTCGTGTCCTTTAATCGAAATCGTGGTCATAAGAACAAAACCACAGACGCTATTTATAAGTGTATCGAATTGTTGGTTTATTTTTTAGAGTGAGATCAGTCGCATGAGAATACTATAAAAACGTATTTTACGTTGACGTCTTTAATCAGCTAATGGGGTAACAACACGACGAACGTCCGACGGCTGATGCGTGCACCATTAGCTGATTATACGTAAGAAAGTTACGGTAATAGATAGCTAAAAAGCAAGTAATAGAGTCACACGTACCACATTCTCTGCACAAACAACACCGCCCAGAACACGCCCGTCATCAACGTTGTCGCAGCTGAGAAATACAAATCAAGCGTCAGAAACGCGAACGCCATAAAAAAACATCCTAAAAACGTAGGCACGGTCGTCCAGTGTGTCATGACCCCTTTCTTATGACGAAAGCCAAGCAGAGCCTGAGGAATCACAGAAAGTGAAAAAACAATATTCACAAGTGTAATGACAATATCCTGCCAAATCATAAAATAAGAAAACAAATGAGACTATAAAAAGATAGCTAACAAAATAGCAAATTATTTCCGCGCAGAATAAACGTTCAACGCTGAACCAGTACGAGGAAAGTGTGATATATGATGAAATCCGAGTGCATAAAGTTGTACTGTTGTTTCCTCATCCGAATGTGATTTGAAAATAAATAGTCCGCCTCGCCTTAAAACGCGATATGCTTCTCGTGCAATCGAATAAGACTGTTCATTTTTCCTGATGCCCGTTGGAAGAAAATGACCTGCATACACTACAGTAAACGTTTCATTTCCAAGCGGCATCTCTGATGGTTTCGCATAGATGTGACGTGGCTGTTGAACCAGTGGAAGTCGAGTATCAAGAGAGTACACAGTAACATGAGGCTGAGAAGCATACGGCTGAATAAAGGGTGGAAGAGAACCCATTGAAAGAAGATTTACATGACCAACAACATCACTTAATTCTTGTCGTAAATCAAAAGGAGAATGGTGCCTGTAGTGTTGTAATCCTGAGCTTACCCTCATGACAACCTCCGCGACTGTCTAAAGCGGAGAGCTGACTTGACACATGTCAGTGAGTAATAGCCTGCCGCATAGCCCAAAATAAGGGTAAACACATACCGTGAATGACGAGTATCCATTAAAGTATATTATACTTTCATAAATATAAGGATTATTTTAAAGTGAGAAGAAGATTATAAAAAACTTTAAAGCACCATTTATAAACACACCATCATTATAACCGCAAAAGATAAAAAAGCTCTGGCACAACAACAGGAACACTATAGCCTATAGTGATCGAGCGGGGAAACGCTTGTTGTCTGGCCAGAGCAAGGGTCACGTGATAACTATCTCAGCATGAGCTTTACCATTTTCTACTGATGAATTTTGATAAACAGTAACATCACGACCGCTCGATTCAGACCGAACGGAGCTGCGCACATTGCCATCTTGTGATTCCGTGTTAATCTCAATATGATTAATGTTACCTGAGCGATCAATCCAAAGTTCATAGTGACGCCGTGCTCCATCTGTTATCTCATCACCAACAACAATAAACACATGATGACCATTACGTTCTGATTCAATAACCGAATCGGAAAAACCAAAGTGGCTATCCGCAATAATACGAGCTTCATCAGATGTTATATCTTGTTGAGATTCGTCTTGGATAGAGGCTGGTAAACTGTTTGAAATAATAATAGGAAAATTACTGTCATTGACCGTATCGTTCAAGCCGTCATGTGATACTTGAATGCTCAGCGCAACCGTGCGCGCTTTTTCTACAACCTCCAGATTGCCTTCGTCTCGTGCCTCAACACGTATGCGATCCACGTCTAACGCAAGATGAGTATGATCGTTCATTAAGCGTTCTTGCTCGTCTTTAATAATATTAAATACATCGTCCCGTTCTTCAGCACTAATTACACCCATCATGTATTGCTCACCTGCATCCTTCTGAGATTTAAGCCATGAACCTTGACGAATCTGTAATTCTTCTGCTCGCTCATGAAAAAGCTCAAGTCGAGATTCATCACTAAACGTAAAAGCATTACGCAAATTAAAAAACAAATCATTAAATGATTCTCCAATTTGGCGAAGCTTCAATGATGATGAGTTTATTTCAGCTTGGGCTGATGCTGCTGTTGCTAGTAAAAGGATCATTGCAACAATCGCACTGTATGTTTTTGACATCATGATAGACACCCCACAATAAAAATTTAAAAAAAAACAAAAACTTATTGCTCGCTGACTTTACTCGCTACTGACTGCTTCTGCTACTGCACTGACAACCGCCTTGACGGAGTCAACGCCTTGTGCAATAACTATCTTAATGGTTGCAACTGCACGAGCAAATGCACCATCTTCGTCAGCACTTGCTTCTGCCTGAGCATCTGCTTCCAGCTCGAGGTCCATTGTTTCACCTGTCTGATTTCCAGACTGTTCAGCACTTAATTCAACACTTACCTGAGCCATAACATTTGCTGCTGCTTCAGCGCCTGCTTCCGAACCTGCTTCAGAACCAGCTTCTGCTGCTGCTTCT
>Ga0209542_10000924_pt1 | contig 70115 bp, 67 predicted proteins | sample RifCSPhighO2_01_FD_184028 | JGI IMG/M metagenome (GOLD analysis project Ga0209542, IMG submission 184028) | Soil microbial communities from Rifle, Colorado - Rifle CSP2_plank highO2_0.1 (SPAdes) (version 2) | ecosystem: Environmental > Terrestrial > Deep subsurface > Rock core/Sediment ...
GTACCTGCTCGCAGTGTCCGCAGAGAACGCGATTCCCACTAACCCCCTCCTGCCTCACTTGATTTCTTGTACACATGTTGAGATTGCCCATCCCCAATTCCGCACCTTCAATTACTGATCGAGAGGTGGAAGCACTCACTCGATGCCTCCGGGAGGGACGCCTTGCCGGCATTCCGGAGAATTTACGGGGAGCAATTGAAATGCTCAAGAGCTACACGCATGGGAATGAGGTGCTCCTCACCACCTCCTGCACAACGGCAATGGAGCTTGCACTCTCTGCATTTGATCTCACCGCTGCAGACGAAGTCATCGTTCCAAGTTACACCTTTGTCTCCACAGCAAACGCCGTGGTGCAATGCGGCGGAACGCCTGTATTTGTGGATATCGAAGAGGAATCGCTCAACATGGATCTTCATCAGGTGACTTCCATGATTGGAAGTCACACGCGAGGGATCATGCCAGTGCACTACGCAGGCATCTCGTGCGATATGCGTCTCCTCTTAGGTCTTGCGGAGAAACACCACCTCTTCGTCGTTGAGGATGCGGCACACGCACTGGGTGCCAAGTACAATGGAAAATTTCTTGGCACGCTTGGAGACTTTGGCTGTTTCAGTTTCCACGATACAAAAAATGCTGTTTGCGGAGAAGGTGGTGCCATTGTAATAAACAATACTATGCTCAGAGATCGGATTTTTTGCCACTATGAGAAGGGAACAGATCGTTCGAAGTTTCTCCTCGGGGAAATCGATAAGTACACATGGGTGAGTGCCGGGAGCAGCTACGTTCTCTCTGGCGTTCTCGCCGCTCTCCTCGAGATTCAACTGAAGCGCTACGGGGAAATGCAACGCGCGAGGGAGGAGCATTGTCGGAGCTACAGGGAGGGGCTCGCCTCACTCAAAGAGGAGGGGATCATCCGTCTTCCATTGATCCCCACTTTCTCCACCTCAAGCCACCACATTGCCTTTTTCCTCCTCCGAGATTCTTCCCACCGCGATCCACTCCTTTCCTTTTTAAAGGGGAAAGGGATCAGTGCTGTTTCCCATTACATTCCGCTTCACCTCTCCCCCTATGCACGAGAGCATTTTGGCACAAAGCAGGGGCAGTTCCCTGTGACAGAACGCATTGCTGAGAGCATGGTCCGCTTGCCGCTCTTCCCACACCTTGATGCAGAGGAACGTGATTACGTGATAGAGCAAGTCCTCCGGTTCTTCCATCCGAAGAGCACCCACTCGAAGCGCGCGCACGAACGTACGGAGTTGGTAAAAGAAAAGAAAGGAGATGCACCGGATCTTAGTTTGATTCTTTCCTGCTACAACGAGGAAGGCATCATCCAGAAAGGAGTTTCGGAGATTCTCTCGGTCCTCGATCACAGTGCACTCCGCTACGAAATCATTCTCATTGATGATGGGAGCAAGGATCGTACGCCGGAATGCATGCGTGAAATTGCAACACGGTATCCGCACCACGCTTTCCGCATGGAGTTCCATGAGAAAAATCAGGGAAGGGGGGCTACCATTACCGAAGGGATACGCATTGCCTGGGGAAGATATGTGGGATTCATCGACATTGATCTTGAGGTGCATGCTCGCTACATCTCTGCTCTCCTCCTCCCCTTACAACAGGGAGAGGCGGATGTGGTCATCGCGCATCGGAATTACAAACTCTACTTCTTTGCACTCAAGCGCCACTTCATGAGCCTTGGGTACCGATGGCTTGTGCGCTTTCTCCTCCATACGCCCCCGATGGATACCGAAGCCGGATATAAATTTTTCCGGCGGGAGACAATTCTGCCAATCCTCATGCGCGTGAAAGATCCGCGATGGTTCTGGGATACGGAAATTTGTGTACGCGCATACGATGCAGGACTTGCGATTTGCCACATACCGGTGCTCTTCGTTCGTGACCGGAAGAAGGTGTCCACATTTAAGGATGTGCGTGACAGTGTGCGATCCATTGTTGCGCTGTGGAAGTTTCGCCAAGGACGATGAATGCCTTCTCCACACTATGTTCTTGCAATGCGTGCCTTGTTTAAAAGTGACTCATCAGGAAAGATATGCTTCACTATGAAGAATGCTTCTTGGAGGCATCGTTTCCCTACATTGGACTGGTGTGTGTTTGGGCAGGATGTGTGGCATTGGTTGGTTGCTGTATTCATTTTTGCATCTTTCACTGCATTGGCTGCGTTTCTCTTTTTTCATCAGGCGTTTGCTACACCGGAACAACAATTCTCAACGTATGGGTCCGATCTCCTTGCCCATATTCGATATGCGAGGAATCCTGATCAACAATTCCATTTTCCCCACCGCGGCTTTCACTATGCAGTTTTCTTTGCGTCTCAATGGGGGCATGTAAGCATGGAAGCCGCCGCGGCTCTTGTCCTTACGGCATCCGCGGCACTCATGTTTACTGTCCTATTTTATGTACTGTATAGGGAGTGGATGGGACAGTATGGAGTGGTGTTTATTGGCATTTTGGTAAGTCTTCTGATGACGGTAACACCCATATACGCTCCATTTTTTAACAAGAATCTCTACCTTGGTCAGGGGAGTCCTTCCATTTGGCACAACCCGACCACCATTGTTGTTGAGCCATTTGCAGTGATTGGCTTCGCATTGACGGTGTATCTTCTTAGTCAGAGTTGGACGATACGAAAAACATCACTTATCTCCCTCGCAGCATGCACATTGCTCATAAGCACATTCATTAAACCAAATTTTGTTCTCGTGTTTATTCCTTCTCTTGCGATATTCAGTGTCGCAAGATCTCTGTGGCACCGACGATGGAATGATGTGTTCACTGCATTCGTCATTGCGATACCTTCCGTCGTATTGCTGATATTTCAGTGCATTCGCTTGACTGCATCCGGTGGTTTTGCGATAGATTTTTTGACCGTATGGCGCCTCTTTACGCCAAATGTTTTTGTCTCGCTGTTGCTTGCTCTTGCATTTCCTCTTGCTTACGCCGCGTTTCATTGGCGGGATATTCTGCGGTCAGATGCCCTGTTTCTGTCGTGGATGTGCGTCTTAGTCGGCATCATGCAATTTGGGCTCCTCAGAGAGGTTGGAGAACGATGGAGCCAAGCAAACTGGGGCTGGGGGTACTGCATTGCGTTACAACTGCTTTTTTTGTACACCGTTGCTGATTTTTTTGGGGGGATATCCAAGGGGGAATCTTCTGGAAAGTCATGGCGCTTGAAGTGGAAGGAAGGGATTACGATGCTCTTTCTGGCTTTGCATGGAATGGGTGGTGTATTCTATTTTGCACGGTTCCTCGCAGGAGGAACATATCAATAACATGTCTCATGTACTTACCCTTATCATGGCTGAAAGGAAGAGGATGACAGTGGCGTTTATCCTTGCGATTGCAGTTTTTTCCATTCCCATTGCATTTACGTATGTTGCGCCTCGGCCGTATGGCGTTCAGGTAACGGATGTTGAAACTGATTACTACTACAATGGGTTGCTCCTTGTTCATGGGTATCCACTGAATGGAGAGAATCATTTTCATCATCCGGGAACCCCCATTCAGATCCTTACAGCGTTTCTGATACGAGTAATTGGAGACGGGCCGGAACACACGCAAACCATTCTCAATGCAGGAAGAATATTCATGGGAATAGTGATTGCCCTGTCATTTACTCTCTTTGTTTTTCTTCTTCCGAAGGGAACTCCAGCATCGGTTACTCTGTTCATGGGTACGATCATCATCATTGCGCCTCCGCTCATTAGTCAACTTGATTACTTTGGTGTTGATCCATTTCTCATAGCTCCAACACTCATTGCCCTTACTCTTCTCTGGAAGGAGATTAGTGAGCAGAAGACTCCGCGGGAGGAAATACTGGTACTCTCCGGTTTTTTGTTTGGACTTGCGTCCGCAGTGAAGCTCACCGCTATGCCTGTCGCAGTCAGCATGTTTTTAGCTATCAGCATTATTCTCTATCCCTCCATCCGTAGCAAACATTGTTCATGGGGGGTAGTTCTCGTTTTTCCTGCTACTGCTTTTCTCTCGTTTGTGTTCTTCACCTTGCCCATTTTTTATTTCTATCCGGAATTCATTCGCTATGTTTTTTCTCAGGCAAGCGCAACACCATTTTTTTCTCCCACTATTACAGAGGATCTGTTGTTCATTGGGTTTATGTTTCCCATTTTTTCTATTATTGGATTAATGTCCATCGTCATTGCAGCAATTCTTGCCATACAAAGTCGCCCCTTTTCTCCTCGTGTCATTTTTCTGTTTTTTCTCCTCCTCTCCTTCTTTTATTTTGTTAGCAAGGTTCATGCGGGATCCGATATGACTGAAACTGCACTGGAGATGCGCTACATATTGCCGAGCTACCTCCTCATTCCATTTTGTGTGCACTACATTTCTCAGGAACGACAGTACAGGGCGCGCTTTATTCATAGTGGTTTAATCATGTACTCCTTCCTCATTTTTCTCTTGGCAGTGGGGGGGTATGTTGCAGTGCGCACAGAGGTCATGGGAGAAAAAATGGCGGTTGCTTCTTCCCTCGATACGATTCTTGGACGGTACGATACAGATGAGACGGATAACGAAAGAGTGGCACTCGAATTTCGCGGCGGAAGTGATGCCGGGGTGGTGAAGCCAAGTGCGGTGTTTCATTTTTGGGGCAATCGAAAATATGGAGATGAAAAATTTACGAAAAAACTCCTCGCATCCTTCCCCAACGAAACCTACTTCGATTACGGCACAGCTCGAGGGTACGCGGGGAATAACCCGGTAGTACAAGGGAGAGAGATTGTCTGGGGAGAAACGAAGGGCATTCGCCCCTCTGCATTTTTGTTTCCGATCGATATGGTGACCATGTCCCATTTTGGATGGCCGCCCGAGGAATTGAGTGAATTCCTTGCAAGGAATTATCAGGATGTTTCTATGCCTGCGGAGACTCTCCAGTTTTTGATCCAGCATTATCAGAGAGGGGTAGATGTTCTCGGGCTCCTCTCGGAGAGGTATGAGAAGTCACTTTCGGTATTTCCGATGTCTGTTGCCGGATACACATGGATTTTTGTGGCGGAAACCCCGCCTCCATCCGGGGAGGCTGTCTCTGAAGAATAACGAGAAACATGTTACGAGGATGAGCTTTCCAGAACTCAACCCCATGCAGGGATCGACCGTGATCCGTACAAAGAGTGATTTCTCATGTTTGTACCCTGCATTGCTCCTCACAGAAGCTCTGATGTACCCTTTTTGCCGTATGAATCGAATGTTGCCATCACTCTCCACATCTTTTGTGTGTGCAGCCTTTGCCATTGCGCTCCTCTTTTCATTCGCTTCCGTTCTCCCCCATATTCTGCAGAGGTTTGATCGCGAATACCCTTTTCAGGGAGTGGAGATCACGGTGCACGACGCAGAGGATCATTACTCCGCACGCGTGCGGGAAATCTATGATGGAAATTTCCTCACGTCGAATGTTGCTGCTGCATCTCCCAAAGATCAGGCGTTCCTCCTCCCCCCACTTCCGGAACTTGTGATTGCGGGGATTGGGAAGCTCTTTTTTCTCGATGCACCGAGGGCTCTCCTCTTTTCCAAGTTCTATCTGGCGTTTGCGCTTGTTCTTGCCATGACTGGATTCCTCGTCCTCCTCACGAGGCGACCCTGGGAATCACTCCTTGCCGTAACGGCGCTCCTATTTGTTGGGGCGCTGCTTGGCTCACCGTGGGATGTGAAAAAATGGCTGTTTCTGGAATTCCCCGGTTTTCCTCCGCTGCGTTTTACAAGGCCCACGAGTCCCCTCTGGCACAGCACGATTTTCTTTGGAGTGCTTTCTCTTCTCTCCTCATGGGTATCGGATCGCCGCCGTATGACCATGGTTCTCGCGAGCCTCCTTACGAGCATTCTCCTCTACTCATCTGTCTTTGCGTGGACATACGTCGGGGCAACCATGGGCGTGCTTTTCCTATGGTACCTGTGGAAAGGGGAGAAGGTGCGTATTGCAGACATGATGATATTTCTCGGTGTGTTTCTTCTCCTGTCGCTCCCGTACGTCTTCAATTATTGGGAGACGGTGCACCATCCTGGATACCTCGATACGCTCCATCGACTCGGGTTCATCCCACGTCGGGCGCCGATGTGGAGTGCATGGCTTACTTTATTTGTGATCGTCTCCTTCTTTACCAAAAGAGTTCTGCCTGAGGCATTCCCCTTCGTCATCGCGCTCTCCGTGGGCGGAGTCATTGCACTCAATGAGCACGTTCTGACGGGTATCTTTATCATGAACCACCATTACCATTGGTACTTCACGGGGCCTGTGGCACAGCTCTTCTGTGTGCTTTTTGCCCTCGTTCTCCTGGAGCGGTTTGTTCCTTTCTCTGCTTTCTCGAAAAAATGCGGAGTAGTCGCACTTCTCCTCCTCGGAGTTTCGTTTGGTATCCATCAGCAGGCTCGGGCGTACCTTACGCACAGAGAGGCAAATGGGAGGGAACAACAGTTTGCTCCTCTCCTTCAATTCCTGGATGAACGGACGAAGAAAGGAAAGGTGATCCTCATTGCGGGCACTGATGACCCTCACTGGCTGATTCTCAATTACACATCGCTCGAACTCACCGGAACAAAGGCCGCATCGTACCTCCAAACAACAGAGCAGCTGCGCGATGCGCTCTTCCTCGATTTATGGACGGGTGGATTGACCGCTGCCGATGCGGAGACGCGGTTCTTTTCCGATCTTCGTACCCTTTTTGGCAGGGGGCTCCATGGAATCTATTACCGGGAACTCCGGGGAGAAGACGACTACATCCCGGAGGAGGAACTCCAGGCACTCGTGAGTGCTTATCGGCAGTACTATGAATTATCTCTCGAGGAGAAAATTCGCAAGCACGCTCTCCGCTACGTCCTCATTCTCCCCGATGCGGAAGAAACCGCCGCGTTGCGATCGCTGCGGCAGGTGGGTTCGGTGATCTACGAAGAAGGTGGATACGCCGTCATAGAGCTTTTTTCGATGTAGGAGCTGCTGAATAACGTGTCATCCTGAGTAGCCCCGGCTCACTGCGCTTCGTTATGCCCTCGCTGCGGCTCGGGCTACTCAGCGTGACACAGCCGGGGCGTATCGAAGGACGTTCCATAGTATGATGTGACGCATTGGATATTCCTGCGTTCCCCTTCGGCAAAAACTGGCGGCATTTCAATGCGTCGTATTTGAATGATCACAGGGTAGAGCTTGCCATGAAATCCATTCGCGAGTTTTTGAAAGTGGAATCCTTGCAGGGGAAGAGTTTTGCCGATGTCGGAGCAGGGAGCGGCATCGATTCTCTTGCCGCATTCAAACTCGGCGCAAGCGAGATTACAAGCTTTGATTACGATGGGAATTGTGTTTCGTGCTGCCAGTCTCTCTGGGAGAAAGCGGGAAAACCTCCTCACTGGAAAATCATGGAAGGATCCGCATTGGATGAACCATTCATGCGATCCCTTGGGCAGTTCGATGTCGTCTATTCGTGGGGTGTTCTGCATCACACGGGGAATATGTGGAAAGCAATCGAGAATACATTGAAGCTCGTAAAGCCAGGCGGTGTTTTTTTCCTCGCGATCTACAATAAGGCGGATGGATTTGCGCTCTATCCTGATGGGCGATTCGGTCCATCCTCTTTTTGGCTCCTCGAAAAAAAGATCTACACATCGCTCCCGTGGTTTTTACAAAACATCATCGATTACATCGTCATGGGGATTCTCTTTCTCTTCTACATTCTCACGCTCCATAACCCCTTTAAAGTCATCCGCGATCACCAGCTGTACTTTAATAAGGGCATGCCTTGGCGCATCAATATCAAAGATTGGCTCGGGGGGTACCCCTACGAGTACGCAACGGTGCAGGAGATCTTCACTTTTGCAAAGCAGAGAGGATTCTCACTCGAAAATCTCACATGCAATAACGGTCTCCTCAATAACGAATTTCTCCTCAAGAGACAGGTATAGTAGTTCTATGTGCGGAATTGCCGGTATCGTTCACCTTCGCGGCGACCCCGTTGACCCGGCTCTCCTCGATCGCATGACGGATGCCCTTGCGCATCGCGGTCCCGAAGGCAGGGGAATCTTTCTTGATCGAAACGTGGGCCTCGGGCACCGAAGACTCAAGATTATCGATCTCTCCGAGAATGCTGCCCAACCAATGTATTCCGATGATAGGAACATCGTTCTGACGTTCAATGGTGAGATTTATAACTATCGCGAAAAGCGCCGCATGCTCGAGCAGCGGGGATACGTGTTTCGTTCGCAATCAGATACCGAAGTGCTCCTGAAGCTCTACGAGGAATTTGGAGTGGAATGTCTCACACATCTTCGTGGGATGTTTGCATTCGCGATCTACGACAGAAAGCGTCGGCAGATTTTCTGTGCACGCGATCGCATCGGCATGAAGCCGTTCAAGTACTTCTTCAATGGGCGGATCTTCCTCTTTGCATCAGAACTCAAGTCTCTCCTCGAACACCCGCACTGTGATCGTGCGGTGGATGAGACCGCCCTCCATCATTTTTTGACGATGACGTATGTGCCCGCTCCACATACGGGGTTTCAGAAGATCCGCAAACTTTCTGCTGCTCATGCGATGCTCCTCGATCTTAAAAAAGAAGAGCTGAAGGAGTGGTGTTACTGGTCACTGAACTTCAAAGAGAAGGAGGATCACTCCAAAGAGGAGTGGTCGAAGCGCATCAGAGAAAAAATTGATGAGAGCGTACGCATGCAGATGGTTGCGGATGTCCCTGTGGGAGCATTCCTCTCCGGGGGCATCGATTCCTCCGCTGTGTGTACATTCATGGCGAAGGCTGCAGGAGCTCCGATCCACACGTTTTCGATTGGGAGAGGGGATGCAAAAGATGAGCTTGAGGATGCGCTCCTTGTTTCTAAGAAGATAGGAAGTAACCACCATCCAACGGTCGTCGTGCCCGATATCAAGGCGCTGCTCCCAAAGTTGATCCATGCGTACGAAGAACCATTTGCGGATCCATCGATGATTCCGACATACCTCGTTTCCCAGTTTGCAAAACAGAAGGTCACGGTGTGTCTCAATGGTGATGGAGGTGATGAAAATTTTGCTGGGTACCTGCGCGATGCCATTCTCAAATTCTCGCTCTCGTGGGAGAAGGCTCCGGGAGCTCTCCATACTCTCACGCGTTTTGGCACACGATCACTCAGTTCCCTCTTCCGTACAGATTTTCTGTACCTGTGTGATGAATTCGAGCGCTCGATCAAAGCACCGTGGCCGGAGCGCTTCCTCCGGTATAACTCTGCTTTTCCAGATCATGAAAAGAAGATTCTCTACACGAGCAAATTCTCATCGGACTATGCGGATTTTCCTACATCGCAGTGGTACGGAGAGAAAGGGAAAATGTATCGGGGATATGCGGATGATACGATCGATCAAGCGCTCAGTATGGATCTCTTCCTCCACTTGGCTGATTGCCTGATGCCAAAAGTGGATAATGCCGCAATGGCGCATGCGCTCGAGTGCCGGTCACCACTCCTCGATCACGAGCTCCTGGAGATGACTGCGCGCATCCCGGCAGATCTCAAACTCCATGGATACAAACTCAAATGGATTATGAAGCAGGCGCTCCAGGGAACACTTCCTAGAGAAATCCTAAACAAGAAAAAGCAGGGATTTCGACTTCCTCTCCAATCTCTTTTTCAGGGAGAGCTTGCGCCGTATATACGTGAAAAACTCCTCTCCGGTTCCCCAAAAAAATGGGAGATCTTTGAGCGATCTCAACTTGAGAAGTTTCTTCGCCATGCGCTCAAAAGCCGCAGAGATTACTCCCAGCATATCTTTACGCTTTTGTGTCTCGATGAGTGGTTTCTGCAGTACACTTAACCGCACATACTCATGCTCTCCATTATTCTCCCGATTAAGGATGAACGCGGCAATGTGGAGCCGCTCCTCAAGGAGCTCGCAGAGGTACTTTCCTCCTACCCAGACGCGGAGGTCGTAGCAGTGGATGATGGAAGCAAGGATGGAACAATCGAAGAATTGAGAAATCTCACAAAGCGGTACACGTTCCTGCGTGTCATCGTGCTCTCGCGGAACTATGGGCAGACTGCGGCGATTGCTGCGGGCATGGAGAAAGCAAAAGGAGATATTTTGATGCCGATGGATGCGGACGGCCAGAATGATCCACACGATATTCCCCGCTTCTTGAAGAAGCTCGACGAAGGGTACGACATTGTCTCTGGCTGGCGCAGGAACCGGCATGATGCATGGCTTCGTTCGTGGCTTTCGCGCCGTGCGAATTCGCTCATCCGCAGAGCCTCCGGACAGGAGATTCATGATTACGGGTGCAGTATGAAAGCCTACCGGCGCTCCGCCATCGAGCATCTCTCGCTCTACGGAGATATGCATCGGTTCCTCGCAGCCTATGCGGCCGTGCATGGCGCAAGAGTCGCGGAGATCGAAACGAATCACAGAGCGCGAACGCGCGGAACATCCAAGTATGGTTTTGGAAGAGTGTGGAAAGTGCTCCTCGATCTCTTCTTCCTGAATTTCTTCCTCCATTCCCTCACCCGCCCGATGCACTTCTTCGGGGGGATTGGCCTCTGGTCTGTGCTTCTTGGATTCATGACGATCGTCGGTGCGGTCCTCTGGAGATTGAGCGGCGGCCCCACCCTCATCCAAACGCCCCTCCCCGTGCTTTCCGCTCTCTTCGTGATCATCGGCGTGCAGTGCGTGCTCATGGGAGTGCTCGGCGAAGTCGTCGTGCGCACGTACTTTAAAGTGAACCCGGGGCATTCGTACCTCGTGCGGCAGGAGTTCCCGCAAGCGTAAACCATGCAAGCGGCACTCAAAGATCCAAAGGCACTTTCCACCGAAGATTTTCGTACATGGAACGAAGAGATGGCCCATAAGCATAATCCGGAGGAGTACCACGAGACAAAGAACATTCTCGTGCGGTGGGTGGAGGGCGCACGCGTGCGAAAGCTCCTCAGAGAACTCAAAGCTTCAAAGAGCGACCGCGTGCTCGAGGTGGGCGTGGGCGCAGGGAACATTCTCGAACGTGTTGTATCCGATCATCGCACGGGGATCGACTTAAGTTCTTTTCTTCTTTCGAAGGCGCGGGTAAGGCTTGGACCCACAGTGAAGCTCGTCGAAGGAAACGCAGAAGAACTCACGAAGCATTTTGGAGCAGAGTCGTTTGATCGTGTGTATTCGAGCGAAGTCCTGGAGCATGTGCAGCACCCAAGCCTGATGCTCGGGGAAATCTCCGTGATCCTCGCAGAGAGCGGCATTGCTGTGATCTCGGTTCCTAATGAATCGTTCATCGATGCCGTGAAATCGTTTCTCCGCCTTACCCGCCTCCACCGCCTCTTTGGCCTTAACCTCTCGAGCATTCAGGGAGATGAATGGCATCTGCATCGCTTCGATCGCGCACTTCTTCGTTCGCTTTGCAGCGAACACTTCACCGTGCAGAAGATCGCGGCGGTTCCTTTCCCTTTCCTTCCGCTACGCTACGTTGCTACCCTCATACGGCTCTGCAATAAAAACATGATCAATAAGTCATACAGAATATCCGCATATCGGCGTAGCTACGCCGATATAATGTCATACATGAAAACCGGATTGTCAGGTTTCAATTGCGAAGCCGTATCACCAAAGCCCATGGATCACGGTAATGCATTCAAAAACTATTTTAAAAAGTGGCCGCGTCTCTACAACGCGCTCTTCTACATCGTAGGACCCGCTCTCCTCACGGGACTCACCTCCAAAAAATTCGTTCGGAGATTCACGAAAGGCGAGAAGATCCTCCACGCGGGATCGGGTACGAAAGTACTGGGGAAGAATTGCACGAATGTCGATATGCTCGCACTCCCCGGAGTCGATGTCGTCGCGGATCTCACTGCGCTTCCCCAGTACTTTGACTCCTTCGATGCGGCGACCTCGGAGCAAGTCTTTGAGCACCTTGAGAATCCCACGAAAGCAGCAAGCGAACTGATGCGTGTGGTAAAGCCGGGCGGCCTCATCCACATCGCAACGCCGTTCTTGTACCCGTGGCACCCCTCGCCTTCGGATTATTCACGGTGGACGTGCGAAGGTCTCGCATCACTCTTTCCGGAGTGCGCTGTCGTAGAGAAAGGCGTTCTGGCGGGCCCCTTCTCCGCATTCAGCGCATTTATTGCCTCGTTCCTCGCAACCATCTTCTCCTTTGGCTCGCGCACCCTGCAGGGGATTCTGCAGTACTTCTTTCTGATTCTCCTCATTCCGGTAAAGCTCCTCGATATCGTCTTTGCGCGCTTTCCAAACGCGGAGCTTTGTGCGGCGGCGGTGTACGTGGTCGTGAGAGTGTAGTAGTCATACTTGACAAATTTAATAAATTAGATGTTATCTTTCATATGGATCCACAAGATCTTTTCGGTCGACGACGTCGCTTTTTGGATGTGAAAGCGAATGCTGGACCTCAGATGGATCCTCATCTGGCAGAACTGCTCGCCTCTGCAAATGTGGATCATGTGCTTGAACGCGGAACGGGAAGTTTTGATTTGCTCATTGAAAGCCTAAGTCAAAAGTTGCGAGATCCTAAGAATGCGCCCTTTTTTCCTCGAATACTTGCTGCTATTCAAAGACTGAAATGCAATGAGGCAATTGATCCCATCAGAGTAAATACTCGGAATGGAATAAGGCAAATTCTGGGAAGTTTGGGCGGGGACATTTTGGGACCACGGGGACCCATGGAGTTGGAATAGTCTTAAGTTTTCGAAGCCTCGATTGCGTGCAGCATGCCGAAGAATTGCCGCCGATGTGATCGTGTGGAGAGTCCGGCTTGTTTTGCCAATTCATGAGGTTCGCGATCCCAATGACAACCATATTTTCGTACGTGCCATTCTCCAACGAGAAGTTTCTGAGCCTTCGCAATGATTTTCCAGTCGCTTGGACCATGTTCGAGTAATAGGATCTGTCCGTCTTTTCTGCAAACCCTCGACATTTCTTGTAATGCGCGAATGGGATCGGGAATAGTGCAAAGGGAGAGAGCAGATGCAACCGTATCGAATGATTCAGGAGGATATTCAATTTGCTCTGCGTTCATTGGTTGAAGATGAACCGTTTTTCCTAATTTCTCTGCTCTTGTCTTCGCGATCTGTAACATCTCCTCACTCAGATCGATACCGGTGATGTTGCAAGAAGATGGAAAAAATTCATAGTTGGCACCCGTCCCAGTTGCAACATCCAGCACGTTTCCACACGCGCGCTGAAAAAGTTCTCGACGCATATTACGTAGTCCAGCGATACGTTCCAGCCACATGATGTGACGGTCGTAGCGTGGGGCAAAATCGTTATATATGCCACTAAGCTCGTTTGGACTGCATTGCATACTTGAATCTTATCAGAGCAAGAATTTCAAGTTTCAATCTATAGGTTAATCGATGACGTCGAAAATTTTGTTTTTGCGAGCTTCTTCAGAAAGATAAGTAAGATTGAGACATGCATGCTGAAGTTTGTTACCAAGTTCCACAAGACAAACTGCGCGTATTGCATGATGCTGTTCTTTACTCCAAGTGAAAGATTCGTGATTAAGCAATTCTTTCTCCATCTTCTGAGCCACGATTATAATAGCCATGACTTCTTTCAATTCTTCTTCAAAAATCTTTTGCACCCCTTGAGAAGTGTATGGCTTAATCTGATTTAAATATTCATTAATATCTTCAATTCCTTTCGAAATTGCAGCTGATAGCTTTTCTGTATCCACAAGATAATTCTCACTTTCTGCTAAACACAAAACTGCTTTTCCAAAAGTGCCATTGACCAAATAATTACGCATATCTTTAATGACAAAATTAAATCCAATGTCAGCCAATATCTTTTCGGCAATTTTTAATCTTTCACCTTTTTTTATAGATTCAATGCAAGCACTTTCATCCTCGACCAAATTTAATTCTTGTAAAATATTCAGCAAAAGTTTGTTGATTGCATATGCCACGGATTGCGAGTGCTTGTGATTTCGTTTACTAAAAAATGATCTACGACCGAATCTGATGATGGCATCCACTGCAAATACTGCAATGATCAATCCAGCAATATTGGGCAGTAGCCCCATCCCGATCGAGGACCAAAAAGCAGTATCGAATGGGGTTCCCAGCCATTTCAAGAAAAGAACGTTCAGCAAAAGCAGGATGCATAGTGCCGATATCACTATAATGTTCGTTTTCATATCTTAAGCCACCCCGAGAGATCGCGCCCAATGAGTGACTGGAGCTTCTCGATATCGTTTTTGCGCGGATCCGCGGCGCGAAGCTGTGTGTGGCGGTCGAAAAGATCAACAATCGCCCCCGTCGTTCCCTCCGCTACCTGACTCCCAAAGAGGTATTTCTCTCAGGAATCAAGGAATATGCATTTCAGAGTTGAAGAGGGTGAAACGATCGTTAACCTGACAGTCCAATTTAGGTGCTAGTCACTGAGTGCACGAGTGTTACGAAGACATCGAACAGGCTTAATAACACCAAGCCAAGAACAATGAGGCGAAATATCGACTCCACTCGGTTACACTTTCGAGACCATAGTCCGAAGAGTAAACTCAGAATGGGAGCATTGATTAAGTAGGCATGCAACTCGACCGCCGATTTGTAATCATCTATTGCAAAAAACGCAAGGAGTGATGACGCAGGAAACATCAGGAGAAACCAACTATTGGGAAAAACTTTCGCGAGCAAGGTAAGTGCAACTGAGATGCCGATGCCAACGAACCACGGCCATCGCGGCACCTGTCGTATACCATGTATTACCGCAAATAAAAGGAGAATTTCGATCGCGATGAGAGCAGCGATACCATGCACACCTGTTATTGTACCACAACTATAATCTCGCTTTGGCCCGCGTCTTCGTCGTGGACTATTGAAGAAAATAGACGTGCCGCATCGGGAGCTCCACTGTTCATTTACATGCAGGAAATCTTCGATACACTGCAAAGTGCCTCACCCACTCATTTTTTATGAAGAACATTCGCAGTATGTGGCTGTCGTCCGCAGCAGATTTTTTTCTTTTTGCAGCCATATTGTTCGGATCTTTCGCTCTGATCCAGCATGCCTTCGCAGCAGCAACTGCGGGTTTGCACACAGCGGTAGGCATGGAAAAGAGGCAGCAGGCAATTTGCGAACGGATAGGGAGACGCTTTGGTAGTAATGCGGATCTTATCAATCGGCGACTGGAGAAGCGATTCGGATTTACGTGCGGCACAGCAACGAAAAATGGTAAGCAATCATCGGCAACAAGGAAGCTTCTCGTCAGAAACAGGTTGCAGCAGCGTAAATATCAGGGACAAACAACACCACCTGCGCCTACTGCGCCTCCACAAACGTTCAATAGTTCCACCCGGAGCGTTGGAAACGACTTTGATTCCTGGATCACATATCAAAATATGGATCTTGGCCTGGAACTACAGTACCCGCCAGAGAGGTTACATCTTCAGGCGGAAGACGAGCAGATCATTTTGACCCACGCAGTCCCATTCACTCATTCGGATTACTGTAATGAAGCTGTTGTTGACACCTTGAATGAGTTCACTGATTTTCATGTGAAGATAAAGCATTTTCGAGGAACATTGGCAGAGGCAATTGGAACCGAACATTCAGATTTTCTAATCTCGCAAATAGTTGACAATAACACATTGATTCAGTCAGCAGAGGTAGAACCGGTGACAATCGGTTCTCTCCAAGGACATGTGATTACTGCAACACTTGAAGGATGTGGTAAACGAACCTATGTTTTTCCGGTGACGGACGATGAATTCCTGTTAGTTGTCCGCACAATCATCGGTGCATGGTACCAAAATCGGGATTTCTATGAAAGAGTAGCCGGCGTCATTCTCCCGGAACAGGAACAGCATCTATTCGAAAATGTTGTGTCAACTCTTCGAGTCATTAATAAGTAGTTATATTGATGCGGCACAATAACCTTAATTGACCTGATCATTGCGCCGCCTGGTCAACGCTAAATCTTTGAGTGAATCAATGAACAACCAATCACGTCCGTATTACTTCTTCCTCGGCAAATATTTCGCCCTCGGGTCTTCGTATCCGATCTTCGGCACTATGGTGTAGTGTTTTTTCTTCCAGAGCCGCGGTGCAGTGGCAAGCGCAAAAGAGTTGGTGCACCCTGCGTCTGCGTTGTGCGAGTGTACGTTAGTGGAGCTTTCACGACTTAAACCTTCAGCCACCCCGAAAGATCACGCTCGATGAGGGATTCAAGCTTCTTAATATCACTCCGGTAAATCTCGATGAGTTTTGCGCGGAGTTTAGAATCAAGCGGTGCAGTCTCGGGATTAGCGTTGTAGCGCTCCGACATGTCCGGTGAGAAATTAGGATCGACTCCGAGGAACAAGAAGATTTCCCGCAGTATTTTTTTTGGATCCTTTACAAAATCTTCATAGAGGAAAATTTTCATCTGCTTTTCGGGGAAGACGTTGCGATACCGCTCCATCTGCTCTCCGTAAAATCCACGGGATTTGTAACTTCTTTGGGGGTCCAAATCCTCCTCATCGATGCACTCTTCAAAAGAGTTTCGAAATTCCTTCTTCTGTCTCCTGCGCATAAGGTAATGGGAGTACGCGCGTTCCGCAGGATCCCGCAGGATGGCGATCAGCTTTGCATTCGGAATATCATCGTGAATATTTTTGGGTGCCATGGGCACGGCGAGGTATGCGGGCGAGGTTTCGCCGATTGCCTTTTCGTTGCGTACAGCATCGAACTCGCGTTCGTACTCTTCGCGGGTGCGGATCGCGTCCCCGAGGAAGCACGTTGCGGAATCCTGCGAGAAGAAGTTTGTTTCTTTGCGCTTGCACATAAAGATCTCGGGGTGCTGGTCCAGATAGTGGTGAACCGATGTGGTTCCCGCCTTCGTGGCGCCGATGATGAGGAAGTTGGGGAGCATGAAGGGATACTTTAAAGTTGCGCACACGCTTCGCTTCATAGAATATCACTCTGGCTGACTGTGTGATTCCCGAAGAGAAATTCGCATGAGTATCATTGCCATCATCCCGGCCCGTGGAGGAAGCAAGCGCTTCCCGCGCAAGAATATCTATCCGCTCTGCGGACGTCCGATGCTTTTCTATGCGATTCAGGCATGTAGGGCATCCAGGCATATTGATCGTGTGTTCGTTTCCACAGAAGATGATGAGGTGCGAGCAATTGCCCTTGAGTGCGGCGCTGAGGTGATAGACCGGCCGAAGGAACTTGCGGGAGATGAGGTGTGGATGCAGGACGTAATGAGGCATGCGGTTCTCACTCTTGAACAGAAGGGTCTCTGCGTTGATATCGTTGTGCGTATCCAGGCGAATAGTCCCATGGTGGAGGCGGAGAAAATTGATGATGCGATCGAAAAGTTACAGGGGCAGAAACAGAAACTTTTTGAGGTATTTAGCGTAGACCAGGATGGCTACGAAGATGCCGCAATCCATGTTCTTCAACGGGATGTGGTATTCCAGAATGCACTGAGCGTGTACAAGGCGGTCGTCACGACGGATTACGTGGATGTTCATACCCCTCAGGATCTGCAGGAAGTGGAAAAACGTTGGGGAACGGTACTACGTCGCAAAGCAGCGCAGAACGCTGTGCATCCTGAAGCATGAGGTACGATATGGGCCATGCGCAAACGTACGCTGCTTTTTCGTGTGGATGCCTCTGACAGTATTGGCATTGGGCATCTGCGTGAGTGCATTTGGTTTGCCGAACAGGTACCTGTTCATGCCCACTTTTGCATACTCCAGCATTCCTACAGCATCGCACTCGTGCAGGAGCATGGCTTTGCCGTTACGGCGATCCCACAGGAGGAGCGCGGAACAACGAAGGAAATACGGAAGATCAATGGGCTGATTGATCGGTTGCAGCCGGATGTTCTGGTGATTGATCTTCTCGATGTGGATCAACGCTATCTCGATGCTTTGGATTCGAAGGGAAGGTGTCTTGCGGTGCTCAATGCCATCCGACATCCCATTAAAGCCGATGTTCAAGCCACAACCGTCTGTACCCCCCACCGGAAAAATAGGCAGTACTCCGGCCCGGAATACATTTTTTTGCGGGAAAAGTTTTCCAGAGAGAGGCCACACCCTGCCCGCCCTGCTGTCCAAAACATTCTCGTGATGTTCGGCAGTGCGGATAACGGTAACCTGACCCTGAAGACCCTGAAGGCACTTTCCAGAATTCAGGGAAATTTCCATACGACGATTGTTCTCGGCGGCGCATGCCGTCATCGCAGAGAAATTGAGGAGTACCTGAGAACGTACTCCCCCTCCCATCGTTTGATGATCAATATTTCGCGGGAGGAGCAAATGATCCGCATCATGCGCAAGGCGGATCTTGCCATTGTCTCCGGCGGGTACACCATTGCAGAGCTCATGCACCTGGGCATCCCGTGCATTGCTCTTTCGCAGAATCGCACGGAAGAAACGAACGTGTTCAAAAACTTTCCGCAGGATGCCCTGGTGAATCTTGGCCGCGGCATGCGCGTAAGCCAGCGCACACTCCTCCATGCGATCAGGCGCCTGATGAAGAACGGCACCGCCCGCCGACGACTGGGGAAGAGGGGCGCCTCCGTCGTTGATGGGAAGGGGATAGAACGCTTCTATAAAATTCTCGGGCAGTATATCCTGTGATACCCTGAGCACATGGATATTCACCTCGGCCACCGCGTCATCGGCAGAAATCAACCCACGTACGTCGTAGCGGAAGCGGGAGTGAATCACAATGGATCACTCGAACGCGCCAAGGAACTCATCGTCAAAGCAGCCAAAGCGGGGGCAGATGCGGTCAAATTCCAGACGTACAAGGCAGAGAAACTTGTGACGAAGAGAGCGCCCCGCTTTTGGGAATGGAAGGGCGAAGTGAAGCAGGATGGCACGCAGTACGATTCATATTCGCTCCTCGATAAGTTCCCGCTGGAACACTATCCTACACTCATACAAACCTGCGCAGAACATGGCGTGGAATTCCTCTCCACGCCGTTTGATGAGGAGAGCGCTGATGCGCTCATTGGCATGGGAATGAAAGCCATCAAAGTATCATCTTCTGATGTGACCAATCTTCCATTTATTTCTCACCTTGCCAAAAGCACACTCCCCATTTTTCTCTCTGTTGGCGCATCCACATTGGGGGAAATTGAAGAAGCGGTCCATGCAATCGAGCAGGAGGGCAATACCAATATTGTCATCATGCAATGCACGCTGGTGTACCCCACTCCGTATGAGCATGCCCACCTGCGCGTGATTCCCACGCTCTCTACGATCTACCCCGAGTACACCATTGGCCTCTCGGATCACACGCTTGGCACGCACATCCCCCCGGCCGCTGTGGCGTTGGGCGCACGTATGATCGAAAAACACTACACGGTGGATAAGAGTCTCCCCGAGAGCCCGGATCATCATCTCTCTGTTGATCCCGAAGAACTTGCGGAGATGGTGCAAGCGATCAGAAACGTTGAGGCGGCTCTGGGCGACAGCCGCAAGTACGTCCTCCCAGCGGAGGAAACGACGTACAAGTACGACAAGCGCAGCCTTGTTTCTGTGTGCGATGTTGCTTCCGGTACGGTTATTACGGAATCCATGATTACGCAGAAACGCCCAGGAACAGGCATTCGCCCCAAGTATCGTTCCATCATTATTGGACGAAAGGCTGCAAAGGATATTCCTGCGGATACCACCCTCACATGGGAAATGGTTTAAATCACTTTTTCTATTTGATGGACATCAATGTGTTCTTTTGAAGAGTAGCGTTCTGGAAGCGTGGTTTCTTTGCATCCGGGATATCCCCGTTCACTCCCCTTCACCTTGTAGAGGCTTGATCCAATGTGAAATGCATTGGGGTCGGGGATGAGAACGAACATATCTTCATTTTCGTACATCGATGTGTAGTTGTGCGATGACAAAACATCAATGAGGTCCTCATGAAGCTTTTCTCCTGCGCGGGCGCCTGTACTCTTTTTTTGGATGTCCTCATTCGGATGGTACTTCTTCAGGAAGAGATCTGCGAGATCGCCAAGCGCGATAGACGGCATTTTCAGGATAAAAATTTCTCCGCCATGCGCTATTTCCATGGCATTCATGGTCAGGCGGATTGCCTGTTCCTGTGACATAAGGAAGCGGGTCATGGCAGGATTACTGATTTTGATGGACCCCGATTCTCTGATTTGTTCCTTCCATAATGGAAGCACTGATCCACGGGACCATGTGACATTGCCAAAACGCACGCAGGAAAAAAGCGTATTGGTCGCACCACGTGTATAGTTGGCGTTAATAAACAGCTTCTCCATGAAGAGCTTCGTCATACCGATGATATTCTGTGGATGTGCCGCTTTATCGGTGGAAATAGCGATGACCTTTTTCACGTTATTCTGCACCGATGCCTCAATCACGTTCTGCGATCCGAGAATGTTCGTTTCGACCGCCTCCATCGGATTGTATTCGCAAATGGGAACATGTTTGAGGGCGGCAGCATGGAACACGACATCCACGTTGCGCAATGCGAACGACAACCTCTCTTTATCGCGCACATCGCCGATGAGCAGTCGAAGGTTTTCCGGTTCATGCAGAGCTTCCAGAAGTTGATACTGCTTCGTATCGTCACGGGAATAGACGCGCACCTGTTTTGGCCCGTGCAGGAGGAGCTGTCTTACAAGTTCCGATCCGATGGTCCCGGTGCCGCCAGTGACCAAGATGGTTTTATCTTGTATCCATTTCATGGAACCGAGCATACGTCTTCCTAAGCCCATTGTGTAGCGAAATAGGATCAAAAAGGGGGAGAGCAGTGCGTATCTTCATGTTGTCACCGACGACGCAGCGCTTGTCTTGTGCTGATCCTTCATATGTGCGCATGAGCTTTCGGCCGGTGATTTCTTCGATTGCAGTCGTGATTTCGTTGAGTGAACTGCCGTGCCCTGTGCAAATATTGAAGATTTCTTTCTCATGTTGTCGGCCTTGTCGGAGAAGGTGCGCAAGTGCGAGAGCGATATCATCAACGAAGATGTAGTCGCGTTCCTGAGTGCCATCACCGTGGATCTGTATGGTGGTGTTCTTCTCCAGAGCATGGAACATTTTGCTGATGATGCCGGAGCTTTTGCTTCCGCCATACACATTCGAAAGTCGTGCGATGCAGAGCGAAATATTTTTCCCAGCTGCATATGCTCCAAACAGCAGCTCTTCGCGGTGCTTGCCCGCTTCGTAGGGTGACTGAGGATCGGGAGCAGCATCTTCCGTCTGTGGTACAGGACTATCCGGGTACAGAAGTATGCTGGAGACGTACAGGATGGAGCGAAGACGGGGAGCGGCATCGAGCATCTTCACGATATTGTTGGCCACTGCTTCACTTGGTTGTGAGAGAATGATGACCCGTTCGATACCATCCATCCATTGGGCGCGATGTGGGTCATCTGCCCGCAGATCAGTTTGTTTGTAGGATGGTGGGGATGCGATGTGTGCATGGGGAATCGGTGAAGCATGGAGCACCAGTGAGGACTGCAATTCGTCCTCTGATAGCGCGTGCAGGACACGTTCTCCGATAAAACCCGTTCCGCCGATGATGAGGAAATTGGGGAGCATGAGAGGAAGGTGGGCTTTTCGTTTGCCACAAATGGTCTTTCATAGAGTATCATTCACACTCATTCCGCACGATCGCTCTATGGAGTATTGCAAACGCTGCTGCTACCCCGCGAATACCCGTCCCACGATTATCTTTGATGAAGAAGGCGTCTGCAGCGGCTGCCGTGTTGCAGAGCGCAAGGTGGCGATCGACTGGGAGGAACGCAAAAAGAGGTTGAAGGAAATTCTGGCGGAGTACAGTGCCAAAGCGCGTGCAAACGGAAGTCCTTACGATTGCATTATTCCTGTGAGCGGCGGCAAAGACAGTCACTACCAGGTGCACATCATCCAGAAAGTGCTCGGCTATAACCCTCTCCTTGTCACCTACAATCACGGCTTCAATACGAAGCGCGGGGTTCGCAACCTCACGAATATGGTGAAGCAGTTCGATTGCAATTTGATCCGCATCACGACCGGCATGGATGCCGCGCGAGCGATGTCCAGATACATGCTCAAGAAGGTTGGTGATCTCACGTGGCACTACCATGCGGGGATTACCACGTTCCCCATACAGATTGCTGCGCGCTACAAAATCCCACTCATCGTCTGGGGGGAGCACGGCTATGCGGACATGCTTGGAATGTACGGCTACGAGGACATGGTGGAGTTCAGCCGCAAGCTCAGGCAGGAGCATTTCATGCGTGGTTTTGAGCCAGATGACATTCTGAATGACCCACTGAACACGGAGATTAAGCCTCATCACCTAGAACCTTTCCGATACCCTTCCGAAGAAGAGATTGAATCTGTCGGGGTGCGTGGCATTTATCTTTCGAATTTTGTTGGGTGGAATGCCTATGAGCATACGAAATTCGTGATCGAGAATTACGAGTTCGAAACGGCGCGTAAGCGCGAGCGCACGCACCACCTCTACGACAAGCTCGACGATATCCATGCGAACGGCGCGCACGACTATCTCAAATACTTAAAGTTTGGCTACGGCCGCGCGACGGATGATGCGAGCAACGATATCCGCCACGGACGCATGACCCGCGAAGAAGGAATTCAAATGGTCGCGAAATATGATCCCGTCCGCCCGAGCGATCTCGATATCTGGCTTCGGTTCGTTGCTATGACGGAAGAAGAATTTATGGCTTCCATTGATCACCTCCGCGATTCGCAAATCTGGGAGAAAGATTCTGCAGGGAAATGGCGTGTGAAGGATGCAATTGCACATCATTTGAATGATCCGGGTGTCAATGAAGTGCGGCTGCCGCTCGTCAAAGACCGCGAAGTTCTCATGTCCAGGAATCAGCCTGCGTACTCCAGGGATGATCATATTCCCGAAGATACGGAGTACATTTGGCTGTGAAACCCCGGCAAAGCGGGATTTTGCGAAGACAGGTAGAATGGGATTATGACGGCAGATGGCACTCTCCAATTGAATGCAGTGGAACAGAAAGTTCTCGCCGGGTATCGCGGGGTGAATCCTTCGAAGAGGCAGATGACAGAAAAGCAATGGAAAGAGTTGTGCGATTTGCGTGCGCATGTGTTTCTCGATCGGCTGCATGTGCCGCCGTTGGTTTTTCGCGATGCGCGCGTTCTCGATATCGGCTGCGGGACAGGGGAGTACTCCACCGTCTATGCAACGTGGGGTGCGAAAGTTCATGGCGTTGATTTCAATGATATTGCTTTAAAAGAATTCCATGCACTTGCGGCATCGCAGGGTCTGAGCGATCGGATCACCACCGAGCTCGCGGCGCTCTCCACCTGGGATCCGCCCCCGGATACATTCGACATCGGCATTGCCCATGGAGTGATTCATCACACGGCCGATCCGGAGATGAGCGTCCGGAAGCTCATACAGAGCGTGCGACCGGGAGGGTTCGTCATATTTTCCACCGCCCCGCTCCCGGGAGGAGAGCAGCGATTGCTCATGCATACGATTGTTCAGCGGTTCTCCAAAGATCTCGATTCCGCTGTTGTGTTGGCGGAAGAACTCTTCCCTGAGCATCTTGAGCGTTCCGTGAGGATCGGTGGACGCACACCTCAACAGATCGTTGCCGATAATTTTCTCACGGTGCAGAATGTTCCCATTGCGGTTGGCGATGCCCTGCGGTGGTTGGATGAGAATGATGTTTCTCTGTACAGAAGTTGGCCTCCCTTGGAACTGCATGTTTCCGATCATGCGTGGACGCCTTCCATTCCTTTGGAGCAACTGCCATGGCGGGAACAATTGGCGACGCAGGCCCGCCTGTGGGCCAGCCAGCGATACCCAGCGGCGGAAGAAAAAGATTTGCCCGAGGAGCTCTACCGGTTATTCAGTGACGAACACCGGCAGGTTCTTGCCGCTTTGGATCTGGACGATCAGTCCGCACTTTCTTCACTGAGGAAGATCCTCCCCTCCTGCCGGGTCTTCGGCCATGGAACCTGCGGTATCGGGGAGTGGTGGGTGGTGGGCATCAAGCGGTGAGAATGCTTCGACCAGTACACTATCTCTATGATCGCACTCATTGATTACGGAGCGGGGAACCTTCGATCCGTGGCGAATGCCTGCGCGGCGATTGGCGCGGATGTGCAGGTAACGATTGACCCCGATGTCATCCGGAAATCTTCCGGAATCATCCTCCCCGGCGTCGGCGCATTTGCTGAAGGGATGGATCGGCTCCGGAGCGCCGGGTTACTCCCTATCCTCACGGAAGAAGTGATGGGAAAGAAGAAGCCGTACCTCGGGATTTGCCTTGGGCTCCAGTTCCTTGCGGAGAAGGGTTTTGAGCATGGCGAACACGAAGGATTCGGATGGATCAAAGGAACCGTGGAGAAGATCGAACCATCCGATCCTTCATTCAAAATTCCGCACATGGGGTGGAATAGTGTGGAGATGCGGCGGGAAGCGGATCTCTTCAAAGGTCTCCAGGGTGATCCTGTGTTCTATTTCGTTCACAGCTTCGCTCTCAAAGTTGATCCGAGTGAAGAGGAAACAGTGACTGGTGTTTGCGATCACGGAGGAGAGATCATTGCGAGCGTCCAAAAGGGAAATGTCCACGCCGTGCAGTTCCATCCGGAGAAGAGCCAGAATGCCGGACTCATGATTCTCAAAAACTTCTGTTCCCTTTGTTATGCTTCGATGGTTCGACTTCGCTCACCACAAGTTCCCTCAGCATAAATGCTTAAGAAGCGCCTCATCGCGTGTCTCCTCTGGCGGGATGGAATGCTCGTGCAGAGTAAAAGTTTCAAACATACGAACTCGGTTGGGAATGCGTACACCGCGATTGACTTCTTCAATACATGGTCCATCGATGAAATCATCCTCCTCGATGTCACGAGAGAGCCGAACGAGCGCGAGAAGTTCCACCGCGATCTCATGGAGCTCTCTGCCCGATGCTTCGTTCCGCTTTCCGTCGGCGGTTGGGTGAATTCCGTCGAAGAGATGCGCCGTTTGCTTTCGGAAGGGGCGGACAAGGTGGTCGTGAACTCCGGAGCATTCCGGAATGAAGCATTCATCCGCGATGGGGCGGAACGTTTTGGTAAACAATGCCTTGTTCTTTCGATCGATGCGAAGAGAGTGAATGGAGGTCACGAAGTCTTCATTGATCGTGGCAGGAAAGGAATGGGAGTTTCCCCGGTTGATTGGGCGAAGCAGGCGGAAGAATGGGGGATAGGGGAAATATTCCTCACCTCGATCGATCAGGACGGATCGGGAAACGGCTATGACCTCGAACTCATTGGGAACGTTGCAAAAGCGGTGAATGTCCCGGTGATTGCTTCCGGCGGCGTTGGGAATTGGCAACACTGCATTGAGGGAATCGAAAAAGCCCATGCCGATGCGGTTTCTGCTGCAAACATCTTCCACTACATGGAGCAGAGCACCAAGAAGGCGAAGAATGAGCTCTTCGCGCATGGGATTAATATCCGCAAGCCCGAGTTTTACGATGTGGGGCTACCGCGAAAACCCGTCTACCGCGTGGAGTGAAAAGGGTCTTATAGCTACACTGATCGTTGTATGAAGCCCCTTGCCATCATCCCCGCCCGCGGCGGATCGAAGCGTTTCCCGCGGAAGAATGTAGCCCACCTTCGGGGGAAGCCTCTCATCCTCTGGGCGGTGGAAGCGGCGATTGGAAGCGGGGTATTCGACACGGTATGCGTTTCCTCGGATGATGCGGAGATTTTGAGAATCGCCAGGGAAGCAGGAGCCGATGCCCGACTTCGTCCAGCGGAATTTGCGACGGATACAGCCCAAACCAAGCATGTTGCACTCCATCTTCTCGAGGAATTTGCAAAAGAAGGGAAGAAGTACGAATCGTGTGCTCTCTTAATGCCGACGAGTCCGCTGCGTACAGCAGAAGATATTCGCAAAGCATATGAAATTTTCACGCAGTCGGGATGCGATTGTGTGATGAGCTTTGTTCCAAACGAACATTCTCCAGAGCAAACGTACCGTGTAGTTGCTGGGACAATGGAACCATATCTGGGATCGGAAAGAATGCATCTCCGATCTCAGGAGCTCGAGAAAACGTACCGGCACGATGGCGCGATTACCTTCGTGAAGACCGCGGTCTTTCGGAAGCGCCGCGAGTGGTGTGATACCGGAGTGGTGCCATATTTCATACCCCCCGAGCACTCGGTGGATATCGATTCGCCGGATCAGCTCCGCTATGCGGAATTTCTCCTGCAGCATTCGTGATACGGCTGAATGTTCTCATCAATGGGCTCCACGAATCCGCCGGATGGCCGGTGCTTGCGCGTGGGCTCCGGTCTTTCCCCATTCAGCGGTGTATCAATATCACATCATCGGCTCTGCCGCCTCCGCTGAAAACACAGGAACCAATCGAGCTCCATACGGGTTCCATCGAAGATATTGATTGGAATTTGATTCCGCCACTCGATGAGGAACTCATCGAGGCCATGCGTTCCTACGAAGCGGTATTCCTCACGATGATGAATCGCAACGAGGGGAAAGGGAGATTCCTGTCCTACGCAGCGCGAAAGCGCGAGTACCTGCAATACCTCCGCTACTGGAGTCATTTCATGAAAAGTAGAGAGATCAATCTCTTCATCAGCCGGAGTTTTCCCCATCGTATCCGTTCTTACATGCTCGCATCGCTCTGTAAACTCTGGAACATTCCCGCTCTCTATTTCCATCAAACTTCTCCAATTCCAGCCTTGTATTACCTCTCGTGGGATTACGAAACCTCCATCATCGGACTCCCGGAGCGATTTGCGGAACTCAAAAAAAATCCTCCACCGGAGAATGCTCCGCTCCCCATCACACTCGAACGGTATTTACGCGCACAAACGGGGCAGGAAGGCGATCCTACGCCGTGGTTTGTTCATACACCGCCGCTTTCCCCCAAAGAAGAGCATCGGCGCCAGCTCTATCTTCTCTTTAAGAAACGCGCGGCAAAGATCCGAAGTCAACTGAAGAAAGCACTTTCAAAAAGAATGACGGGCGATTACTGGTCCAGAGCGTTCAGGGATCGAAGCCGACGGCGCAGAGCCAAAACAATGTTTCGTTTCTATGATCAAAACGCGAACGTCCCCGATCTCTCGAAGCGCTACATTTATTTGCCACTCCAACTTCAGCCCGAGTGCACCACCTGCCCGATGGGGGGCGCTTATGTGGATCAGATCCTCATGGTGCAGATGGTAAGCAATCTCGTGCCTGATGATGTTCTCCTCTACGTAAAGGAACATCCAAATCAAGAACGTCTGTTCCCGGATGGCGCTTGTCGTGACATTTCCTTCTACCGTGATCTTCTTGCGATGCCGAACGTGAGGCTCGTGCCGCGCAAATTCAACACGTTCGAGCTCATGGAGAATGCGATTGCGGTTGCGACCGCAACGGGTTCGGCAGGATTCGAGGGACTCTTCCGTGGAAAGCCATTCCTCATGTTCGGCCATGATTATTATCAATTCGCTCCGGGCGCCTATTCCATTCGTTCTCTGGAGGATTGCAAACGGGCGCTCCACGAGGTGCTCGTCGCAGAGAAAAAGCCGACGGTTTCCGGGATGAAACTTTTTCTGCATGCTCTCGGTGATACCACCGTTCCCGGCTACTTGAGCCCGGATATGCAGGAGGTTTCGGTTGCCTCACAAGTTGAGTGCATCGAGAACTTAGGGGGCATGCTCGAGCGGCGCATTCAGGAATCGTTCGATTCTCATGCATCATGAATACCAGGGGTTACAACGTCGTTCTCTTCCTCGGAAACGCGGAAGCCCCGATTTTTGAGCAGGCCTTGCAATGCTTTCCTCTTCACTACTGCCTTTCGGTTTGTAAAAAAAGGGAATTCATGCCAAGCCTTCACGCGCAGGAACATGCATGGCGCCACCCGGACCATGTTGACGACGTGGATTGGAATACGATTACCCCGCTCGATGAGGAATGGATCGAACGCCTGCGTCCCTGCGAGGCGCGCGTTCTCGCTATGTACGAGCGCCTGGAAGGGAGAGGGCATGTGCTTTCGTACCAGGAACGCAAGAGGCTGTATCTCCGCCAGCTTCGTTTTTGCAGCCATATCCTCACAGAGGAGAAAATTGATCTCCTCCTCCTTACGGCTATTCCTCACCATGGTATTGCCTACATCCTCTCTGCGCTCTGCAAGGAGAAAAATATCCCGGTTCTTTGGATGAATCAGTGGGATCCGTTCCTGGATCTCTTCACTCTGGATGAGAGTTGGGAAGACCCGGTTCCTCTCATAGGGCAGCGTCTGAAGACATTACAGCAATCCTCCGTTGATCCGGCGTCGCTTATACTCATTCCTCCTTTTGAAGAGTATTGGAATCTCCAAACGGGAATGGGAAAGCAACGACAAACATCAAATCTTCGTCCATGGTATATGGTAGTGCATCACGAATTTGCTTTCTTCCAGTGGGTCCGTTTGGTGCGTGGAGTGTTTCGGAAAAATTTTTGGCAATTTATATTTCATACGATCACGTTTCTCCCGCGGCGCATGAGCCCGTTTTTTCTCTGGGAGCGACTCCGCCGTCTGCTCTGGTATCGCCATGCACGGCATATGTATCGCTTCTATGACAAGCATGCTGCAAGACAGGATCTCTCCAAACAATACATCTACGTTCCGCTCCACATTCAGCCGGAGGTGACGACGCTGCCCATGGGCGGCGCTTTTGTTGATCAAATCCTCATGTTGCAGATGCTCAATGCGCTTGTTCCGGAAGATGTCCTTCTCTATGTGAAGGAACACCCGTTGCAGCAGGAGCTCTATCCGGATGGCAAAGGGCGCTCGAGCGTGTTCTATGAGGATCTCCTCGTATGTGAGAAGGTGCGCTTTGTTTCGAAGACACAGGATACCCATGCTCTCACGGAGAATGCGATCGCGGTTGCGACCGTGACGGGGACGGCCGGATTCGAAGGGCTTTTCCGCGGGAAAGCTGTTCTCCTCTTTGGACACCGTTACTTCCAGTATGCGTCGGGCGTGTTCATGGTGCGGACAGTGGCGGATTGCAACCATGCCCTCCATACCATTCTGAAAGGCGAAGGGAGAGTTTCACCTGCCGACATGCGTGTATTCCTGAAAGCTTGCGAAGGGATTGTGCAGGAGGGAAGCATCGATGTTGCACATCAGGGAGTTTCCCGTTTCTCACCTTCGGAGAATGCAGAGAGAGTGGGTAAGGTCATTGCCGGGGAGTTGGTAAGGCGAGGATGGATGAAAGAGGGGACAAGAGATGAATAGGAGGCACGAGAGGTGATACGATTTCACTATGCGCATCGTCGCAATTATCCAGGCCAGAATGGGATCCACCCGTCTTCCCGGGAAGGTGCTGATGGAGATTCATGGGAAGCCGCTTCTTTCGTACGTGGTCAATCGCACACGACTCTGCCCGGCTCTTGAGGACGTCGTCGTTGCAACCAGTGATCAACCGGCGGACAGTCCCATCGCGGATTTTTGCCGGAGAGAAGGCATTTCCGTCTTCCGCGGAGAACTCGACGATGTTCTCTCGCGTTACAGAGCTGCCGCAATGGAGCACCGTGCCGATGCCGTCGTTCGCATCACGGGCGACTGCCCCCTCATTGATCCCGGAATCATTGGCCGCGTCGTTTCGAAATTCTGCGAAGGAGGGTTTGATTATGTCAGCAACGTTCTTACCCGCACGTACCCGCGCGGTCTTGATGCCGAAGTATTGTCACGGGATGTTATCGATCGTTTACATCACAACCCGCAGCTCACGGCGGAAGATCGGGAGCATGTCGTTCTCTACATCCGGAATCATCCTCAGGATTTCCATCTCGGCTCTGTCATACATACAGAGGATCATTCGGATCTTCGCTGGACCGTGGATACGCCTGCGGACTTTGTACTCATTCAAAAAATCTATGCGCATTTTCACGGGAATATGAGTATTTCCTGGATCGATGTGCTCGCGGCGTACGCACAGCATCCCGAATGGAGAGACATCAATAGCGATATCCCCCAGAAATCCCGCTTCTAGCGTGTACACGCGTTCCCAGCATCCCCTATACTTTCGCCATGCGTTCGGAGATCAGGATCGGGAAGCGCACGATCGGCGACGGCCACCCACTCTTCATCACTGCGGAATGCGGCGTGACATGCAATTACGATATGGATATCACGAAGAAGCTCGTGGATACCGTCGCGGAGGCTGGTGGTGATGCCATCAAGCTCATCTTCTGGTTCCCGGAGGAGTTCATGAGCGATCATGCGGTTTCCTATGAATACGAAACAGTGAATGGCAAAACTTCCGAAAACATGTTTGAGATGCTCGATAAGCTGCGGTTCTCCTTGGATGAGTGGAAGGATTTGAAGAAGTACGCCGATAGCAGGGGAGTGATCCTTTTTTCCACTGTGAACTGCCCCTCCGGCATCGTCTGGGCGGAAGCAATAGGGCTGGAGGCCTACAAACTGAGCTCCTGGGATTTTAATCATCTTCCGCTCTGGCGGAAGATCGCGAAGATCGGGAAGCCGATGATCATTGATACCGGGCCCGTGGGAGTGCTCGATGTTTCGAAAGTGCTCACGGTGATGCAGGAAGAGGGGAATGATCAGGCGATCCTTGTCCATTGCTATCACACCGATCTTCCCGAGGAGAAGAACATGCGGGCGATTCCCTATATGAAGAAAGCTTTTGGCACGGTTGTTGGATTCTCCGCAAAGAACTATCGCGACGAAATGGATATCGCAGCGATCCCGCTCGGTGCCACGTTCCTCGAAAAACGTCTCACCCTTAAGCGCGATCTTCCCGGGCATCACCATGCGATCAGCAAGGAACCGGAGGAGTTTAAGGCGTACGTCGAAATGGTTCGCCGTGTGCACGCATCGCTCGGCGTAGAGGCATTGATTCCGAGCCGCGCCGATCTTGCGGAGCGCAAAGAGATGTTCCGCCATCTCTGCGCAAACAGGGACTTGAAGAAGGGGACGATTCTCAAAGAAGCCGATCTTGAGGGAAAACGCCCGGAAACAAGCGGCATTTCTCCGGAGCATGAGCCATGGTTCATCGGGAGGGAGCTCAAGAGAGATCTTAAGGAGAATGAGGCAATCGCATGGAAAGACGTATAATCAGCGCGAATGATCATCCTCGTCCGCACCGATGCAAGCCCTCAGATAGGCACGGGTCATCTCATGCGATGCCTCGCCCTTGCGCAGGCATGCAAGGAACGGGGGCATGTACCGATCTTCGTCTTTGCGATGGAGACGCCGCTCAAAGAGCGATTGCGAAAGGAAGAGATAGAAATCGCACGGATCACAGCCGAACGGGGAAGCGCAAGCGATGCAGAACAGACCATTAGCATTGCGCGTCATTGGGAAGCAGAGTGGATCGTGATCGATGGCTATGCCTTCGATGCAACCTACAGCCGTAAGTTCCGCGATGCAGGGTTTGGGGTTCTCATGATTGACGACTATGCGCACCAGTCCACGTACGAGTGCGATCTGCTTCTGAATCAAAATATCGATACGACCAAAGAGATGTACAAAGACAAAACTGATGCGTTACTTCTCCTCGGAACGGAATATTCACTTCTTCGAAAAGAATTTCTGGAACAGAAAGCTCGAACGAGGGAGATTTCGGAGATCGCAACGAATATCCTCGTGACGCTCGGGGGAGGGGATCCGCAGAATGCCACGGCGATTGTTTTAAAGGCGCTCGATTGCATCACAAATTCGGAGTTCGCAGTCAACGTCATTCTTGGGAGCGAAAACCCATATGAGGATGAACTCAAAAAAATCATTGCAGGATCAAAACATCGCATTACTCTCCTCAATAACATCACCGATATGCCCCCTCTCATGGCAACTGCCGATATCGCGATCGCGGCGGCGGGTTCCACAAGCTGGGAGCTCCTCTTCATGGGACTCCCCTTCATCACCGGTATCCTCGCGGAAAATCAGGCGGGCATCGCTGCAAAGCTCGGTGCGGAGGGTCTCGCCGTGAACATGGGTTGGTACCGGGATGTCACTGCGGCATCGCTTGGAGAGAAAATTCTTGCACTCCTCAAAAACACCGAAGCGCGAAGGGCAATGTCCGAGAGGGGGAAGAAGACCGTGGATGGCGGAGGAGCGGAAAGAGTCATTGCTGCGATGATTTCTCATTCCTCCTGAATTTGTTCTCTCTGCGCGCGAATATCGGAAAACTCTACGTGCTCTCGATTGCGCAGAGCGCATTGTTCCACACGCCGATTCTCGTGCTCTACCTTACCGAGCGCGGGCTCACACTCACGGAATTTTTCCTCGTGCAGAGCGCAGCATCGCTTGCGGTGATTCTTCTCATGGTTCCGGCAGGATACCTCGCCGATCTCTGGGGCAGGCGCAATGTCACCATCCTCTCTGCGATCGCGCTCATTGCAAGTGTTCTGCTCCTCGCATACGGCACGACATTCTCCCAGTTCTTCCTCTCCGAAATTTTCCGCGGTATTTTCCGCAGTCTCCAGTTTGGCGCCATGAATGCGCTCACATTCGATACGCTCCTCGCACTCAAGCAGGAAAATCGGTCCCGCACCGTATTCGGGCGACAGTACGCGCTCCAGTTCTGCACGCTGGCTCTCGCGAGCGCAGTCGGAGGTTTTCTTGCTCTCTACGGTTTGCAAGTTCCCGTGCTCGCTACCATCCCCTTCATGGTGCTCTATCTTCTCGTTTCCCTCTTCCTTAAAGAACCTCCCATCCGTACAGCGAGCGAACGCATCAACCTTAAAACGCTCAGGAGCTGCATGCGGCAGAGCGATCTCTGGTTCCTCCTCCTCTTCCAAGGTGTGCTTGGGGCGCTCATCTTCTGGCTTGAGTTCTCCTCGCAGACGTATCTCAAGGCAGCCGGAGTCTCGCTCCTCCTTTTCGGAGGATTCTACGCGATCTTTCAGATCGCAATGGCGGGGAGCAGCCTACTTGCAACACTTGCGAGTCGCCGCCTGAGCGATAGCGTGCTCCTCCTCACGACCGCCTCACTTATTCTTGTGAGTATCGTGTCGCTTGGATTTAATGGGGTCTACACAGGATTCATTTTCCTCGTTATCGGTGTTGGATCATGGGGCATGCTGAAAACGGTGGTGATGGATGTGCTGAACCGCATGACGGATTCCACAACGCGCGCCACAGTGATCTCGCTTCAGCTCTTCACTATTCACGCGCTCTTCGCAATCCTCGGCCCCTTCCTCGGAGCCATGATGGAAGGAGGGGAGATCCACCGCGCATTTCTCATCGCGGGTCTCGGGGGGACGGTGTGCGTTGCCCTCCTCTGGTTGCCGCTGAGTCGTTCACTCGGACGAAAATGATACTGAGACTCAAGAGATATTTTTTCTCCGTTTCCCCGAGGTACCTGGCGGTAAAAAATTATCTCCGGAGACGACGGATTTCCCTGTTTTTGTTTCGAGTGCTTTCCTCGCGTCTTTCGCGATTTGTCCGCCTCTTTTCGCGGGCAGTTTATTTTTTTCCAAACCTTCCGTTTGCAGAGTCTCCGCAATCTGGCGAGTGGAGAGCTCTGCCAATGCCGTGAAAATCAATTCCGCCTCATTCATATGGTCCCTCAAATTTTGCGATGTTAAACCTTTGATGCTTTTGTGCCCTTTCACCGTGAGCCCCGTCCACTCCTCGTGGATGATGTTCGTGAGGACTGCAAACTCTTCGCCCTTTTTGACGCCATGTTCACTCCAATAATCCGTCAGTTTGTTCCTCGTCTCCTGCACCATCATCCTCTGCTGGATCCACTTTTCACTGCGTCCATGTTTTTTCCAGAGTTCTCTTGCTCGATCTATTCCTTGCGATGGATCTTGGATCTCAGCAATGCGCTCTGTCCCCACCTTCGCAAGCCATAATTTGAGAGGTTCTGCCTTTGGCGACGGTACAGATTGAATAAGTCGGAGTAAGGTTTCTATATTTGCCACATCAGTTTTATAAAATTTTCCGTCGGCGGACTGAAGCTTCAGTTTGTCACAATTTGTGACAGACTCGTTTCCTTCCTTCTTCAAGCGACTTTTAAGGGTAGTCCAATAGCTTTGAGATTTTTTAAAGTCTGATTGGTCGGTGAGAACGCCAATGATATCAATGACAGAGAAATACCACTGTCCATTATGCCATGTTTTACGCATCTCTTTGTCATGGAAGAGGACAAGGTGCGTTGATGGGAGTGGCGTGGTATTCATAGGTGGATGAGTGTACAGAAGTACACCAACGAATGCAAGGGGGGTTTCCCCGCCTTTGGCGTTCACTCGGACGAAAATGATACTATACTATTCAACTGAATAGTATACTACTTATTCGAACCCTTCTTCTTTGCGGAGTGCAGGCGGGCAGTTCTTCTCTTTCCATACTTTCAACTTGTCCGCTCCGCCGTACTGCTTTTCGAGATTTTCCCGTTGCATGAGCTCGCGATAGAAATCTTCCCATTGAGCATGACTGCACTTGGCTGCGGCTTCCACACGGCGCCCGAGTGCATTGTTGAGGAATCTATTTGCCCATGTTCCCGATGCCCCCTGCAATTTTTTCGCGAGTGTATCGAGTTTTGGAATAAGTTCGGTCATATCTCCGATATTCATATCGATATGAACTGCACACCAACGAATCTCGGATTGGGCAGCACCTTCGTGATCCCCCGCCGCTACTGCATATGCCCTGCTTGTTTCAAGCTGCGCAAGTGAGTCTTGAATGAGTTGATTTTGTTCTTCTGCCTGTCCTTCTGTTTTCATCTCGGCTCTGCCTAATGATACAAAGCTCTGTGTGTAACAAGCTGAGCTTAAAGCGCGAAACATTTCCGGACTCCATTCTCTCTCATCGCCAGCTGCAGTGTCGATTGCGTCTCTAAAAAGAAAATCTGCTTCATCGAGAGATGCAGTCTTCTTTGCAGTATCCGTTTCTCTTCGGAGAGTATCTGCTAGTTTGGTACTGATTGTCAGATGATCAATGCCGCTCGCACTTTCTAACGCATAGCGAAGAATTGCGATGTACTCCTGTCGTCCCACTTTCTGCAGAGTCATCCAATGGTGCGGCTCGCTGAGCATAGAAGTATGCTCCGCAAGCAACTTGCCGATATGTCTTTGCAGAATCTCTCTCTGATCGTGCTCAAGTGTTCCGAGGGTTGCGAGATGACCGCTGATATCTCCGCCACTTGCACATCCCGCAAGAATGGCATTCGCAAGCTGCTCGGTATCGACGACATCCGTCTGCTCCAACGTCGGCGAATTGCCTTCATGGGGATCCGGCAGTTGGTACTCGGGAATATCCATCGGCATATAGATGTATAATATACTGTAATTTACTCTTGTCAAATTTTCCTCTATAGCCTATTCTCCCCTAGTCATGGCTTGGTCTGATCTCTCCATTCTCCTCACGGGTGGCACCGGCTCCTTCGGTCGGGCGTTTACGGAGGTGATGCTCAAGGAGCGCAAACCCAGAAAGCTCATTATTTTTTCGCGAGACGAGCTCAAGCAACACGAGATGAAGCTCGAGCTTAAGGCCGCGGGATTTTCCGATGGGGCACTCCGGTTCTTCATCGGTGATGTGCGCGATCGCGATCGCGTGGCACGGGCGATGAACGGAGTGGATCTCGTGGTCCATGCCGCAGCGCTCAAGCACGTGCCCGCCTGTGAATACAACCCGTTTGAGGCGGTACAGACGAATATTATGGGTGCGGAGAATATAATCAATGCGGCAATTGATACGGGAGTAAAGAGAGTGCTCGCCTTGAGTACCGATAAAGCGGTGAACCCCGTGAACCTCTATGGCGCGACGAAACTCGTTGCCGAAAAACTCTTCGTGCAGGGGAATGCCTACAGTGGCGGCAATGGCACGGAATTTAGCTGCGTTCGCTACGGCAACGTGATCGGAAGCCGCGGGAGCATCGTTCCCCTCTTTACCAAGCAGAGGCAGACTGGGAAAATCACGATCACGGATCCCAGGATGACGCGGTTCTGGATCAGCCTGACGCAGGGCGTGGAGTTCGTGATGAACTGCATTGATCGCATGCGCGGGGGAGAGATCTTCGTGCCGAAGATTCCAAGCATGAAAGTTTTGGATCTTGCGGAGGCGATTGCGCCGGGGTGCAGAGTGGACTTCATCGGCATTCGCCCGGGCGAAAAGCTCCACGAGGCGCTCCTCTCGAACGATGAAGCGCGCCATACGGTGGATGCGGAAGGGGTCTACATCGTTGAGCCCGAGGATCCAAGTTGGGGGTATGAGGTGCACAGAGAGGGACACACGCTTGCCGATGGATTCCGGTACACGAGCGACATGAATACCGAGTGGCTGAGCGTAAAAGATCTCCAGACCCTCTGCGGCGAAAAGGCGGCGGTGCATGCCTAGAGGATTCTTGATACTCTCTTATCTGAATGAAATCTCAGCACATCCTCGTTTCGGGCGTTGGATCGATCGGGAAACGGCATTTGAAGAATCTCTCTGCGCTCGGAATCAAGGATCTCGGTTTCGTTGATCCGTTCCTTCCCGCTGACGCCATCACGACACTCGCGAAAGAAACTGGCGCGATAGGATTCACTGATTTTGAAGGTGCATTGAAGGAATTCAAGCCAACGGCTGCGTTCATCTGCACGCCTTCCAAGCTCCATCTTTCACAGGCGATCCTCGCTGCGCGTGCCGGAGCGCATCTTTTTATTGAGAAGCCGCTTTCTCATACGCTCGAAGGAATCGATGAACTCATCAGGGAAGTGGAGAAGAAAAATCTGATCGCGGCAGTTGGATGCAACATGCGCTTCCACCCTGGCATCATCAAAATCCGCGAGCTTCTCTCGCAGGGTGCAATCGGTGATCCTATTTCTGTCCGCTATCACTCTGCTTCCTATTTACCTCGCTGGCACCCGAATGGGGATTACAAAAAGAGTTACAGTGCGGACCCCGTTCAGGGCGGCGCGATCCTCGATTGCATTCACGAGATTGATCTTGCGCTCTCCATGTTTGGACCCGCGGAGTTCATCGCCGCCGCAAATGTTCCTGCAACTGTGCTGGATATTCCGGTCGAGGGAATCGCGGAAATCATTCTCCAACATCAGGGTGTTCTCGTCAGTATGCATTTGAGCTTCATGGAGCGGAAAAATAGACGATCCTGTCTCGTGATTGGTTCGAAGGGGACGATCAATATGGCGGATGAGCGAGGGGTCGTCGAACTTGTCCATGAGGATGGAACTCAGGAAGTCGTGCTCCAGACCGAGCCCCATTACGAGAGGAATAATCAGATTTATATTGATGAAGTTGAGGCATTTCTCAGAGCGGTTGCAGGGGAAATTCCCCTTTCGCTTGCAACGTTGAGTGAAGGAAGAAGAGCGCTGGAGATTGCGCTGGAAGCGAGAAAATTCTGAAAATTGTGATACCATACCAGCCATGCAAAAAGTCGCTCTCGTCACCGGCGGATCCCGCGGGCTCAGTGCGGAGATCGTCCGTGAGCTAGCGCGTCAGGGATATGACGTGTTTTTTACCTATATGGAAAATAAGAAGGCAGCAGAGGAAGTTATGGATGAAGTAAAATCTCTGGGGCGGCGTGTTTTTTCCCTCTCTGCCGATGTTCGCGATTTCCGCCTTGCGCAGGATGTCGTTGCTTCCGCAGTGGAGAAACTCGGAGGAGTGCATGCCCTTGTATGCAGCGCTGGCGCTACCCACATGAGGCCGTTCCACGAAATAACGGAAGAGGATTGGGATATTGATGTGGATGTTTGTCTGAAGGGATCATTCAACTATATGAGGGCGGTGGCCCCCTTGTTCCAGGAACAACAAAACGGGAAAATCGTGTGCATCGGTTCGATCAATGCCTGGCGCGGCCGCCCTGGCACGGCGTGCTATAACGCAGCCAAAGCGGGACTCTCCGGCCTCGTGAAGACCGCCGCAGCGGAGCTTGGCCCTTTTAATGTGAACGTGAACATTGTGGCCCCTGGCTTCGTAGAGACGCGGCCGCCGGAATCGTACGCCCCGGGAAGGAGAGAGGAAATTCTCGGAGAATGCGCGATCAAGAGGCTCGGAAAACCGGCGGATATCGCTTCTGTGGTTGCATTTCTCGTGAGCGACGCTGCACGGCATGTGACAGGACAGATCATCGCCGTGGATGCAGGGCAATCGCTCTCGCGACCTCTGGGACTGAAGAAATAGTTCTTCTTTTGACCATGGATTTTCCTCACACCCTCAAAAACCGGCAGTGCACTCTTCGCGGAGAGAGAGTGGATCTCAGGATTCTTCTCCCCGAGGATGTAACCGAAGCGTATTCCTTGTGGCTCTCGAACCCTCTTGTTCATAAATACCTCCATTCCCGCGCGACAAGTGTTCCAGAGCTCAAAAAATATGTTCAGGAGAGATTCGAAAGCGAAACTGCGCTCTTCTTTGGCATCTTCGGCCGATCCGCTCAGAAACACATCGGCAACATTAAGCTGGAGCCGATTGATTTTGACTGCAGGGTTGCGACGATGGGGCTCCTCATCGGGGATTCTGAGTACTGGGGGAAGGGGTTCGGAACCGAATCCCTCAAGCTCGTCACAGACTTTGCATTCAAAGATCTTGGTATGAAAGCAGTGGAACTCGGCGTTTCCAAGGAAAACACCGCGGCGGTACGTGTCTACGAGAAGTGCGGATACGAGGTCTACGAGACTGCCAAAGATCGTGTCGACCCGGATGGCTTGCTGTACGATGAACTCCATATGCGAAAACTTTCCCCATCTCCATGATTTCCAAAAAAGGTTTACCCCGAGCGCAGTCGAGGGGCCAGGAACTCTTTGCCAAAGCGAAGAAGCTCATCCCCGGCGGCACGCAACTCTTAAGTAAGCGTCCGGATCGCTACGCGCCTGCCGTATGGCCCTGCTACTTCGATCGTGCGAAAGGGGTGGAGGTGTGGGATCTGGATAGCAATCACTACATCGATATGTCGAATAACAGCGTGGGTGCGTGCATTCTCGGTGCTGCCGACCCGGATGTGGATGCTGCGGTCAACGAGGCGATCAAGAAGGGAACTGTTTCGACATTGAACTGTCCGGAGGAAGTGGAACTCGCGGAACTTCTTCTCGAACTCCACCCATGGGCGGAGATGTGCCGTTTTGCACGGACGGGCGGCGAGGCAATGGCGGTCGCCGTGCGTATTGCGCGTGGGGCGTCCAACAAAGACATCATTGCCTTCTGTGGATACCATGGCTGGCATGATTGGTACATTGCGGCGCAGCATGCTTCGCGCGATGCACTCCGCGGGCACCTGCGTGCGGGGCTTGATCCGCGGGGAGTCCCCAGAGCGCTCGAAGGGACAATTTTTCCATTCCATTACAATAACATCGAAGAGCTCGAAGCGATTGTGACGAAACATGGGAAGGAACTCGGAGCGATCGTGATCGAATCCGTGCGCGATAGCGAACCGAAGGACGGTTTTTTTAAAAAAGTGCGCGGCATTGCCGATCAGCTCAAAATTCCGCTCGTCATCGATGATATTTCCGCAGGATTTCGTCTCTGCACGGGTGGTGCTCATCTCCTCTACGATCTCGTTCCGGATATCGCCGTATTTGCGAAGGGGATGAGTAACGGCTATCCCATGGCGGCGATTATCGGAAAGAAGACAACGATGGAAGCTGCTGAAAAATGCTTCATCTCAAGCACGTACTGGACCGAGCGCGTGGGGCCTGTTGCGGCGCTTGCGACGATCAAGAAGCACCGGAAGCTCAAAGTACATGAGCACCTCATCCGTTTGGGAGGATTGATGCAGGAAGGCTGGACGAAGGCCGCAAAGGAAGCTGGTCTTCCTATCACTGTTTCCGGAATGAAGCCGATGAGCCACTTCTCGATTTCATGCGAGGAGCCCCAACTTGCGCACACATACTTCACGCAGGAGATGCTGAAGAGGGGGTATCTTGCAGGTGTGGATTTCTATGTGACCTATGCGCATACGGAGGAGCACATCAAAAAATATCTCGTAGATTGTGCAGAAGTGTTCAAAGAGATTCAGAAAGCTCTCGCGGATGGAACCCTCAAAGAGAAAGTGGGGGAGGATGCAGCGTCGGCGGGATTTAAGAGATACACCTGATCAACCACTCCCTCTCCTCCCGCATCTCTTCCTCAGCTTTCCTGAGGAGCTTCTTTCGAGCGGATGGATCCTCAATCTCCACTTCCACAGGTTCACCGGGCAAATAATCACCTTCCAGAATAATTGGCACATTTTTAACTCGCGCGATGACTTCCCGAAGTGCTTCCACAATCGCATCCCTGTTCGTTGCTCTATGGACTGCCGCATGATTCTCGATGCGGTTTCCATCAGCGCCCATCACTTCTCCGCTCACATGGAGCACGGCAAGACGGTTCCCCTTCAGCATCATATCGGCATAGCGCAGAGCCATGGTTTCCGGCGCAAGGCCCGCATCCACACTATGTTCATACGCATGCTGGAGATCGAGGCAGAATGGGACTTGATAGAGCGTATGCAGCTTTTCGAGATCTTCCACCGTGACTCCCGAGCTTTGTGCGCGATCCATATTTTCTGCGGTCACGGGCGCGCCCTCTTTGAGGAGAGTTTTGTAGATCGCATCATGAAGGTACGGAGGGTGAGAAACCGCAGTCTGGATCTTCAGATGCTTCGTAAATTCTGCGATTGCGAGGAGATCGGGTAGAAGAACAGTCCAAGGAGTCTCCAACTCAAAGTTCACAAGATGAAGAGATCGATGGCGAAATCGCAACAATATGTCCTCTTCCCCATGAGCATCCCGAATGCCGGGATCTTTCCAGAAGAGTTCGATCGCATCATCGCCTGCGGCGGAAACGGTTTCCGCGTGCTCCAAAAGGGAATGACTTGCGCCCTTTCCAGAGAGCCACCCTGTGGAATGGCCAATCGGCATCATACTTTTCGCTTCGGTGGTGCAGTCCGCTCAACGAGATACTTTCCATTGATGACGAGGCAATCCACGTTGTCCTGCAACATGCTTCCCACCGCATCTTCCACCGTGCAGACAATCGGCTCCTCGTGCTCGTTGAAGCTCGTGTTGATGAGGCAGAGACTGCCTGTCTTCCTATGCCACGCCTCGATGAGATCGTAGTAGAAGGGGTTATCCTCCCGTGCGATGATCTGCGGACGCGCGGTGCCATCCACATGCACGATGGCGGGAGCTTTCTCGCGAAGCGCAGGTGTTACGTCGTAGCATTCCGTCATAAACCGCGTCGTGATGTGCTCTGGTTTCCACCCAATAAAACATTGCGGTGCAAGTTCCATCGTGGTGACTGGTGCAAACGGCATGAACTCCGTCCGACGGAGGCGCTCGTTGAGCCAGTTGTTCACGCTCCTGTCCTTCGCGTGGTAGAGAATGGTGCGGTTCCCAAGCGCTCTGGGGCCATATTCCATTCTTCCCTGAAAGAGGCCGATCACGGTGTTTTTATCAATGAGTTCTACGGTTTTCTCCACAAGTTCTTTATGCTGGAGCTCCGTAACGCGGATATCTTTCGCGTGGCGTTTGAACGTCTCCTGCGTTTCTGCTTCATTCGATTCGGGTCCGAGGTACGCAGATGTGAATTTTTCCGGGGTAATTCCGTGCTTGATCGCGGAGAGGTATGCGGCGCCGACCGCAAGGCCGCCATCATTCATCTGTGGGAAAATGAAGAGATCCTTTACTCCTTTTAGATTGCGGATGCACTGGTTCATCTTCACATTTGCGAAGATGCCCCCCGAACATGCGAGATTGTGTGTGCCGTGCTCCGCGAGGTAATGGCCGATGTACGCAAGCACCACATCCTCGAGGTGCTGCTGCACCGCGGCTGCAATATCTTCCCGCGTGTGCTCCGAAAGTGCTGCCTTGAGCGCAGGCTTCTGCCCGAAGAAGAACGGTTTAAAGTACTGATCGAGGAGTCCTTCGATTTTCCCATCCTTTACCCGGATCATCTGCCGCATGATGGGGAGGCATTTTTTGGGGTCCCCATATGCCGCGAGTCCTGTCACTTTTCCCTCATGACGGTGCGGCTTGAATCCCAGGTACTCGGTAATTTGCCCATAGAAGAAGCCAAGGCCGTCGAACGTAAAGTTGCAGGAAAGCTCTGTGAGTTCTTTCCCTTTGCCGATCGACACGGTGCTGCTCCTGTAATCGCCCGCGGCATCCAGCGTGACGACGAGCGCTTCATCAAAAGGAGAACCGAAGAACGCATTTGCTGCATGCGAAACATGGTGATCAAAGTACTCCACTTTTCCTTTGAGCTTGAGTTCCTCCATGCGGTCATCGAATACTTTCCTCCGCTTGCCACAGCGCTCCGTTTCGAGCCGGATCCGTTCCATCATGGTCTCGCGCGCTTCTTTGCCATGCGCTGCGATATCGTTGCAACGGGCGACATAGGATTCGAGATGAATTTCCGGGAATCCCTTGTGCCAGCCATAGCTTACGATATCGATGTCTTTGAGCGTGATTCCCGCATACATGAGCGCGGCATGAAGAGCTCTCTCCGGAAAACTATCATCCATTTTCACCCTGCTAAACCGTTCTTCTCCCGCGGCAAAGATCATCTTCCCGTCTTTGAGGAGCGCCACATTGCTATCGATGCTGTTAGAGATTCCAAGGATATACATGGGCTATAGGGCGAGTTTTTTGAGGGAAGATGGATACTCATTTTCCATGAGTTCTCTGTAGCGTGCAATGCTTTGATCCACCGTGGGGAGGGGGGAGGAGAGGAGTTTCTGCGCTTTTTTAATATCGAGCGACATGTCCTTCGGACGCGGGACAAGAAGATGCGATTCTTCGAGCGTGAGCGCAATGATTTCGCTGGTATCGAGATTGAATGCGTTTGCGAGCTTGATGCCAAATTCGTATTTGGTGCAGCTATCACTTGCCGCGATGTGGAGAGTCCCCGCGATACCCTTCTCGAGGACTTCCGTGATTGCCGGAACAAAGTCATTCACAAGGATCGAGGAGAAGCGAACATCCGTAAAAAGAGTCAGCGGTTCCTTCTCCTTCAATGTATTCAGAATCCACCCCGCGATGCCGCGCTTCCTCTGAATATAGAATCCGAAGAAATTCGTGCGAATGATCGTCGAATGGCAGCCAGAGGCTCTCACGAATTCCTCTCCGGCAAGTTTTGTCTCCGCGTAGTAGTTCACGGGGTGGGGCTGATCCTCCTCTGCGTAGTCCCCCTTTTTTCCGTCGAATATGTGATCCGTGGAAATATGGACAAGATGGACATAGTGTTTCGCACAGGCATCGGCAATGTTCTTCGTCACGACCGCATTCAGATCCCAGCTCTGCCTCTTCTTTTCCTCGCACAAATCCACATTCGTGAGCGCCGCCGTGTGAATCACGGCATCGATGGTTCCAAGATCGGAGAGGAGCGCATCGAAGTTCTTCGTAAGGAGATCAAACGTGCGGATTTCGGCTCTCTTTCGTGGGCTATGGATTGGATGCTCGTGCACGAGCCCGACGATTCCCCAGGATTCGGGGAGAAGGGTCATCAAATTGCCCCCGAGGAGGCCGCTGGCGCCGGTAATGAGAACGCGTTTTTTCTGCATGGGAATAGTCGCAGGAGTATTCTACACGCATGAAGCTTGCGATTGACGGAGGTACGCCCGTTCGTACCACCACCCTCCCCTATAGCCGCCAGTGGATCACGGAGGATGATTGCGAAGCGGTGACACGGGTTCTCCGATCCGACTGGCTCACCACGGGGCCCATGATTGATGAGTTCGAGCGTACATTTGCGGATTTTACGGGCGCAAAGCATGCCGTTGCCGTGAGTAACGGCACTGCCGCGCTCCATGCGGCGATGTATGCCATCAATATCGGTCCGGGCGACGAAGTGATCGTTCCCACGATGACCTTTGCGGCGACGGCGAACGGCGTCCTCTTCTGCGGAGGGACCCCCGTGTTTTGCGACTGCGACACCGACACTCTCCTCATTGATCCCACTGCGGTCGAAGCCGCGATCACCAAAAACACCAAAGCCATCTGCGCGGTCGATTACGCGGGGCAACCATGTGACTACGATGCTCTGCGAAAAATTGCCGATGAGCGTCATCTCCTCCTCATCGCCGATGCGTGCCACGCGCTCGGCGGATGCTACCGCCACCGTTCGGTCGGGTTCCTCGCGGATTTGAGCACGTTCAGCTTCCATCCCGTGAAGCCGATGACGACGGGCGAAGGGGGAATGATCACGACCGATAACAAAGAGTTTGCGAATCGCATGCGGCAGTTCAGGAATCACTGCATGACCTCAAGTCATCGCGAGCGCCACGAACAGGGCTCATGGGAGTACGAAATACGGGGGCTCGGTTGGAACTACAGGCTTACCGATTTTCAGGCGGCGCTCGGGCTCTCGCAGCTCAAAAAAATCCCGCGCGCCACGCACAAGCGCAGGCAAATTGCAGAACGCTATGACACGGCGTTCGCTTCGCTTGTCGGCATTTTGCCGCTCAAGGTGTGTAGTGAGATTGCTCATGCGTATCATCTCTATGTGATCAGAATTGATGCGAACAATCTTTCCGTCGGCCGCGCAGAGTTCTTCCGCGCACTCACGGCGGAGGGAATCGGCGTCAATGTTCACTACATTCCGGTGCACCTCCATCCTTTCTACCGCGAACATCTGAAGACCAAAAAAGGAATGTACCCGAATGCAGAGAGCGCGTACGAGCGCATTCTCTCCCTCCCAATTTTTGCAGGAATGAGTGAAGAGGATGTGAACGACGTCATCGCGGCAGTCACCAAGGTCTGGAAGGCGTATAAGCGTTAGTTTTCTCTCTCTATGACAGATCCCGCCATCCATCTCCGTGCGATCACCAGGGAAGATTCCAGCCTTCTCTTCGCATGGGCGAATGATCCTCACGTGCGTGCCGCCTCGCTTTCTCCGGATCCGATTTCCCGCAATACGCACGATGAGTGGTTCCAAAAAAAACTCAGTGACCCCGCGTGTCACATGTTCATCGGCATGAATGGAGAGGAAATCCCTGTGGGGCAGATACGGTGCGATGTCGGGGGGGGTGTTGCGGAGGTTGACGTCCATACCGCCCCCGATCACCGCGGCAAAGGGTACGGTACGCTCATGATCAGGGAAGTCGTCCGGAAGCTCTTTGCGGAGACCGGGGTGAAGGAAGTCCATGCCTTCATCAAGCCGGAGAACGAAGCGTCGATTCGCGCATTCACCAAGGCGGGATTCATCGAAGAGGGAAGAATGGCAAAAAAGGGAAGCACGGTTTTCCACTTTGTTATCCTGCGCTAGGGAATTGCATGCTACATTTCCTCCGCATGCTCCCTATCCCACAAAAGCAACTGAAGAATGGCTTTTCTATGCCGGTTCTGGGCTTTGGAACGTGGGGAATCGGAGGGTGGATGGAGAGGGATCATCAGCATGATGATGAGGCTGTCGCTGCGATTCGATATGCGATCGATTCCGGCATAACGCACATCGATACGGCAGAGCGTTATGCAGAAGGACATTCTGAAGAGCTCGTTGGTCGCGCAGTTGAAGATTATGATCGTTCGAAGCTTTTTCTTGTATCCAAAATTCTTCCAGAGCACTTGGGGTACGATGATGTTCTCCGTGCCGCTGAGAGGAGTTTGCACAGACTTGGAACGGATTATCTGGATATGTATCTATTGCATAATCCAAATCCTTTGATTCCCATCGAGGAGACCATGCGAGCCATGGATCGTCTGGTGGATGAGGGGCGCATTCGGAACATTGGTCTCAGTAATTTTCTGATTGAGGAAATGGAAGCTGCAATGAGGGTCACGAAGCATCCGATTGTTGCCAATCAACTGCGACTGAACCTCGCTTCACGGAGGGGGGAAGAGATGGGTCTTCTCCATCATGCGCAGATCCATGATTGGCTCTTTATTGCTTTCCGGCCGGTGCGGGATGTGGTGCTCCTGCAGCCTGCGCCGGCAATCCTCACTGCAATGTGCGAAAAATACGATGCTTCCCCGGCGCAGGTGGCGCTCAACTGGCTCATAGGACAGAAGAACATCGTCACTATTGTGCGTAGCAGTTCTCTGGAGCATGTTGATGATGCTTTGAATGCATTGCGCTGGTCAATGTCTCCGGAAGATATCGAGCTCTTGCGTTCGGATTTTCCGCTCCCTAAAACACTTCCTGTACCGCTTCCTCCCGCGTTTTAAACTATGCATTACATTGTTGGTGATCTCCATGCAAATATTGCGGAATGCGAACGGCTTTTGAGCATTCTCAAGCCAGGTCGGGAGGATGTGTTGATTTTTCTCGGGGATTATATCGATAAGCTTCCGCACACCGCAGAGATGCTTACTCTTCTCCAGGAGCTGCGCCGGGAACACACGTGCATTTTTATTAAGGGGAATCACGAGTTCATCTGGGAGCGGTACGTCCTTTACAAGGAAAAGGAACGCGGGGATTTTCTGCGGGAATTCGGCGGAAGAGAGGCGCTGCAGGAATTTGATCAGGATGTACAGCGTGCCTTTCTTCAGGATGACTTTCCTGTACTGCAGCATGCACTTGTTTCCTATTTTGATCTCATGACGACGATGGTGGATTGGCACAGAATCGGGGAGTACCTTGCTCTTCATGCGGGACTGCTGCCGGAGCAGTACGAGCAACCATCGCTCCGCTTCCTCGAGAAAAATTTTTTTGTGCGTCCTCAGGATATTCCGCAGGAGAAGCGATACCTCCATCGCTATACGCTCGTTGCCGGCCACACGCATCTTGGAACGGAACCCACGGTGAAAAGGGGATATATCAATATTGATCTTGGTGCAGGGTATGGGAAATTCCTCGGTGCGCTTTGCGTCGAAGAGCAGATTGTCATGCGTTCGGATGGAAAGGAGTTTCCTCTCCCAAAGTAGAGTAAAACCAGGGAAGGGCTGGTCGGTTTGTTACTGGCGGATCGCTTATGGGCAGGGTAGCATTTGGTCATTATCAGAATGACCATGAAATTTTCTTCACGCGACAAGGCTTATAAGTCCAAACGTGCAGAATTTGCCGCCCGCTACGGCAAACGGGAGCTATGGTCTGTGATTGATCAATGGCCGCTCTACTGTGGAATCGGAAATTTGTCTCGATTCCTGGCAATCTATGAGGCTTTTCGTTCCACGATAGCGGTACCGGGCCATGTGGCGGAGTTTGGCAGTTGGCGCGGAGCCAATGTGCTATTTCTTGCAAAATTACTTCGGATCCTCGATCCCCATGGCAGTAAGATGACACACTGTTTCGACAGCTTCGAGGGGCTTATAGAGTTTTCCAGGCAAGATGGAGATGCCCAAGTCATGGGCGCAGGGGCTCCCTATACACAGGGGTCGCTCCAGGAATTAGAGGACATCATCACTCTTTACGATATGCAGGATGAGATAGAAATTCATAAGGGGTTTATTGAGGAAACACTTCCTGCTTTGCTCAAGGAAAAGCAGGCATTGAGCTTGTCGTTTGTGTACTGCGATGCAGATTTATATTCACCGACGAAGACCGTGCTCGAGCTTCTCCACTCGCGCCTCAGCGAGGGGGGAGTTTTTGTTCTGGATGAATGGAATTTTGAGGATTGCCCCGGCGAAACCAGCGCATGCAGGGAGTTTCTTGAATCGCATGGACATATGTATCATCAGGAGCATGTGCTTAATACACATCAACCTACGCTCATTCTGCGAAAGAGAGCCACTCGCTGAACCCCTCATTCCTGGTCAACGAAGCAATGCGTTTCGTGGCGCAACATAATCACGCCACCGCGTAATGTTGGCAGTGGAGCACACGATTCACGGTCATAGTAACGGATATACAATTCAATTTCGTTCCCGAATGCTTTTTCGGTAAGGATGGCAGTTGTGGAAAGCCGCGGATTTATTTCGAAAATGAAACACATTCCATTGTGGATCTTGAGTTGCACATTGAACGGCCCGCAGGGGTGTAGCTCCTCCACAATGCGTGTGCATACCTTCGTAATGAGAGGGCTGTTTTCCGATACGGCCACGCGCGTAATGCCGCGCTTCTCGATTATTCGCTTGGGCACAATGCCAAGGAGGCAGTTTCGATTATTCACAATGACCGAAATCGTATATTCCTCTCCATCAACATATGGCTGAATGAGCACTTCCGAAAACGTTTTGCCGTATACCCCGAGATACCCTTTCAGTTGCGCATCTGTTTCGAGACGATGGACTTGCCGGGATCCCCTGCCACGCACGGGTTTTGCAATCGCGGGGAAATGTACATCTTCTTCTTTTAAGAAAGGCAGCAGGCCGGAGATATTCTTCTTTTGCAATACTTCCATGAGCGCTTTCTTATTCAGGCATGTTTCGATGAATTGCCGCTCGGGCAGGACGCAGGCAACCCCGCTCTCTTCCCGAAGGCTGGCAAGGGGGAGCAATTCTTCATCCGCTCCGGGAACAATGCAGTCGATTTTCCATTCCTCCGACAAATCATGCATCGTTTGTTTGAATGCCGGATCCGCACCAAAGGGAATTTTTCTAAATGGGAGATCTGAGCAATATCGGGCAGCCACCTGATCGTTGCCGTCTGCGAGGAATATGTGAAAAGAGTCGCGAAGCTTCCGCACCAAATCGAGGGTTCCGGCGCCCCCTGCGCACGTAACGAGTATGTTCCTGAATTGTTTCACGGAATCATCATACCTCAAGTATACTGAGAGTCATGAATATTCTCGTTGTTGCGGCTCATCCCGATGATGAGGTCCTGGGATGCGGAGGCACGATCGCAAAGCTCGCGGGCGAGGGACACAGGGTCTCGATCCTCATTCTTGGCGAAGGCATTACCTCGCGCCTGAGCGACCCCAAAAAAGCAAACTCGAAGGATTTGGAGAAGCTCCACGCTCAAACGAAGGAGATCGGATCGTTTCTTGGAGCAAAAGAAGTGATGCTCGCAAAGCTCCCCGATAACCGCTTCGATTCCATTGATCTATTGGATGTTGTGAAAATCGTCGAAGGAGAAATAGATCGGGTGAAGCCGGAGATTGTCTACACCCAGCATGGTGGGGATCTCAACATTGATCACTGCGTAACCTTTCGCGCCGTGCTCACTGCAACGCGACCGATGAAAGGCGCCCCGGTGAAAAAGGTCTACGCGTACGAAGTACATTCCTCCACCGAATGGTCATTCCAGCAGTTTGTGTCCGTCTTTCATCCAAATACCTTTGTTGATATCGGCGCCACGCTCGAGAAGAAGATCAAGGCAATGGCGATGTACGAAGGGGAGTCGCGGCCATTCCCGCATCCAAGATCGCCCGAAGCTCTCCACGCAGGCGCGCTCAGGTGGGGGAGCGTTGCGGGACTTTCCGCAGCGGAAGCATTCATGCTCGTTCGCGAGATTCAGTCATGAAGGGCATCTCGATCAACGGTCGACTGATCGCCGCAGGAAAACCCGCGTACATCATTGCCGAAATGTCCGCAAACCACGGACACGATAAAGAGAAGGCAAAGGAGATCGTGCATGCGATGAAGGAATCGGGAGCGGATGCGGTGAAGCTCCAGACCTATACGCCGGATACCATCACGATTAACTGCCGTAATACATACTTCGTGGATTGCCTCAAAGGCACGATCTGGGAGGGGCAATCTCTCTACGAGCTCTACGGTGATGCCTACACACCCTGGGAGTGGCAGCCGGAACTCAAGGAGCTCGCAGAATCACTCGGGATGGATTTCTTCTCGACTCCGTTCGATGAAACAGCCGTCGATTTCCTCGAGAAGATGCATGTGCCTGCCTACAAAGTCGCATCGTTTGAGCTTGTGCATCTTCCCCTCATTCGAAAAATCGCAAAGACGGGAAAACCGATGATCATGTCGACTGGTATGGGGACAAAAGAGGAGATCGGTGATGCGCTGGAAGCAGCACGAGGCGCAGGGGCAAAGGAGATTGTGCTTCTCAAATGCACGAGCGCATACCCCGCGAAACTTGAAGATGCGAACCTCCGCACAATCCCGGATATGGAGAAAACATTCAATGTTGCAGTCGGTCTCTCCGACCACACCCCCGGAAGCGACGTCCCTGTGACCGCGGTGCTCCAGGGCGCATGCGTTATTGAGAAGCATTTCGTGCTGAATCGCAAAAAGGACAAAGGACCGGATAGCGCATTCTCGATGGAGCCGAAAGAATTTAGAGAGATGGTGGATGCCGTCCGGGCTGCGGAAAAAGATCCAAATTCTGTGAAGGCAACGGAGGAAGCTCTGGGAACCGTTTCGTATGGTTTAGCAGGCGGCCAGAAGGGGAGTGTCGTCTTCCGTCCTTCTCTCTTCATCATTGCGGATATGAAGGCGGGGGAAGTGTTTACGGAGAAGAACGTGAAGATTATGCGGCCGGGGTATGGCATAGCCCCGAAGCACTTGGAGAGCGTGCTTGGGAAGAAGGTGAAGAGGGATGTAGAGAGGGGGACGCCGGTGATGGAGGAGATTATTTCCTAAGGCGGACGCTTGCGGCAGCTTGGCTCTTCTTGGAAGATGCTTGTACTTCCCGCATGTCTCAAAAACTTCTCAATCTTATTATCCACGGCTTCTGCGGTCCCATGGGATCGAAGACTTTGGAGTATGCATTCGAAGGACGCGACATCGGCTCCTGCCTTACCTTAAGCCATCACCCGAGCGATGTTCCGATTGTGAAGGCGCGTTCCTGCGTGTTCCACGGACCGCTCGATCTCGATCACACGGACTGGAATGGAATCGCCCCTCTCGATGAGGAACTCATCGAAAAAATGCGCGGGACGGAGACTGTGATTTTAGAAATGCTTACGCGCCGCGAAACCGATGGCCGCGTGCTCCCGTACCCCGAGCGCAAGCGCACATACCTCCAATACCTTCGATGGTGGAATCACATTTTGGAGCAGGAAAACCCCGATCTCTTCCTCGCGCAGGATGTGCCGCACTTGCCGAGAGAGTATGTGATCTACGGCCTCTGCAAAGCGAAAGGAATCAATACGATTGTCTGCAGCCCCGGTGATCCGCTCAAGGACACGATCTTCTTCCTCGACGATTGGCGTGTTCCCGCCCCCGGACTTCGCAAACGATTCGAAGAGCTCAAGGCGACCGTGAAAGAGGACTCTAAACTTCCGCCGCATCTTGAGTCTTACTACCAAAGCCAGACCGATGCGTGTCCGGAGCGCGCCCGCAAACCCTGGTACCATCAGATGTCGTTCCCCAAACTCCCGTGGAGTCTCTCTCCTTTTAAAAAAGGCTTCTGGCGCAAGCGTCTGCGCCACATGGCGCGCCTCCTCCATGCGAAGAGGATGTTCCGCTTCTATGAAAAGAACGCATCGGCGCCGGATCTCACCAAAAAGTACATCTACTTCCCGCTCCACATGCAGCCGGAATGCAACACCTGCCCGCTTGGAGGAGCGTACGTGAATCAGGAGCTCATGATTGAGATGCTGAGTGCGCTCGCGCCCGAGGAAGTCCTCATCTACGTCAAAGAGCACCCCTTCCAGGAATTCCACCACAAAGACGGCATGTGCCGGAGTATGGATTTTTACCGCGACCTCCTTGCAATCAAAAACGTGCGCTTTGTGCCGCGCACATTCAGCTCCTATGCGCTCATCGAGCATGCGACGCTCATTGCCACAGTCACGGGCACTGCTGCATTCGAAGGGCTCTTCCGCGCAATCCCTGCAATCATGTATGGCCACCGTTTCCACAGGGAAGCGCCGGGCGTTTTCCCCGTGCGCACGTTCGAGGATTGCAGAAAAGCATTCGATGCCATTTTCCATCATGGTGCACGCCCCGTGCTTTCCGATGTTCGATTGTTTCTGCGGGCTGTTTCGGAAGTCGGAGTCCATGGTTACAGCAATCCGACCTACAGACCGGCAACGGAGCTCACAGATCAGGAGAACTCAAAATCGGTGGGGACTGCGCTCAAAAAGAAGCTTGGTGATATTCTTCCTCTTCACCCATGAAAGGCCTGAACGTTCTTGTATCATCGGGTAAAGGAGATCGGGACTGGGAGGAATATGCCCTGCGGGATATTCCCATTGATCTCTGTATCTGCATCACGCGCTACGAAGATTGCCTGCCCGATCTTCCTGCAAGGGAGTACATCTGGTACGAGGGGAATTCGCTCCATCTCGTGGATTTTAACCGCATCCGCCCGCTTGATGAGGAAGTGATCGAATCCATGCGTCATGCCGAGGCCGTGTTCCTCAATTTTCTCACGCGCGCCGAGCGAAAACGGGCGATTTCCTATCAGGAACGCAAGCGCGAGTATCTTCAATGCCTCCGATACTGGAACCATATCTTCACGGAGAAGGGGATTGATTTCTTCATTTCAAACGACATTCCGCATTTCGGTTTCGATTACATTCCTTACATGCTTTGCAGGCAGAGAGGAATTCCGATGTTCCTCTTCTCGAACATGCGCCTCGTGCGCGATGCGCTCTTCCTGATGGATGATTGGGAAAATCCGACGCCGAAACTCAAAGAAGTCTACGAGCGGCTAAAAAGTGAACACCCAAAGGGCGATGTCACTCTGCTCCCGCGCTACGAGGAATACTTCCGCTCGCAAACGGAGAAATCCATCGATCCAACGCCCTGGCATATGCAGGGGAAGAAAGCGTTTGCCGTTTCCAAGCCCCCTCCGCTCATCACCTCATCACGTATTGCCCCTTTAAAAAAGGGACCATCGCTTAGGGATTTCCTCCTCTTCATCCCGCGCCGCCTCAAATTCTCCTACTGGCAGAGTCACATTCTGCAGAGGTTGCGTGACAGCGAAAAGCGCCGCACCTTCGCATTCTACGATGCGCATACTGTCGTGCCCGATCTCAAAAAGCGCTACGTCTATCTTGCACTCCACATGCAGCCGGAATGCACCACTGCCCCGATGGCGGGCGCGTATGTGGATCAGCAGCTGATGGTGGAGATGCTGAATGCTTTGCTGCCTGAGGATGTGCTCCTCTATGTGAAAGAACATCCAGATCAGGGGAAGAGGAGCTTCGATACAGGCTGTCGGAGCATTGATTTCTATAAGGGCATCCTCGCATGTAAAAAAGTCCGCCTGATCCCGCGCACATTCCGCACGTTCGATCTCATGGAGAACGCTGTGGCGATTGCAACTGCCACAGGGTCCCCCGGTTTCGAGGCACTCTTCCGCGGCAAACCCGTCTTTATGTTTGGGCATCGCTTCTACCAGGATGCGCCGGGCGTCTTCCAGATTCATTCAACGGACGATTGCAGAAAAGCGGTAAAGGCTATTTTTGAGCAAGGCGTGCGGCCAACTCTTCCGGAGCTTCGATGTTTCCTCAAAGCCATTGAAGAGATTGCGATTCCTGCGGCGGTGAATCCGGATGATGCGGGGGCTTCGCAGTATTCGTGGGAGGAGCAGGTGAAGGTGATAGGGGGGGCGCTGAGGGAGAGGATTGAGGAGAAGCTTGGTGATCGATTGTCGAAGGTGTCTTCACAAGGGGGGATTTCTGCGCACCCGACGATTCATCGAATGATGGGGGCGACGGGGATGTGGAGAGCTAATGGGAAGTGATGGATCGAGGCTTAAAGCGTAGAGTGCGGCATTTATGACATACTATGGATTATGGCAAAATCTGTACTCATCAAAAATCAAGGATTGTGGATGTTGATTCCTGATTTGGGTATTTATTCAACTCTGAAAAAGAACAAGTATAAATATTTAGATATCTACGCTTTATTTGGACAATTTGAATTTATAAAACTATTTTATGAGCGTGGAGGTAAGGATGGTGGAAAAGACCCTGAGATTGATTATTTAAAGACAGCAGTGCTTTTAGAAATAGCGACAAGAATCAAAGGTTTAGTTCTATTTGCAAAAAAACTTCGCAATCAACAACGATATTTATGGTGGCGAGAAAAAATAAAAAAGACTATGTGCGGTTATTGGAAATGCTGGGATTATGAGCCTGAGCAATTTTTTTTGGCATATCTTCTTGGATTTTTAAATAAATTTATGAGTATCGTAGAGTTGATTAGGGATGAAATAGATGAAAGTCTTGGCACTAGGAATCTATCCGATGATTTGGAACACCAAGAATGGTTTCATTTTGCTGACGCAATGCGTCAGGCGTGTCAGCATGAGGAGACTCCATTGTTAAATATTAAGGGTAATGAAATCGAGCTAATGTTCACTCGCTTTCATAAGCTTTATCCAAGGCATCAAACCAGATTCAAATGGATTGCAGAACAAGAAAGGCATGTGATCGGATTAGATTGTTCTGATATCGAATATGACCTTTTAGAATATTTAGAGCAGTGGGCAAAAAAGCACCTCGAAAGAATAGATTCCTCAGAAACAATAACGATCATTAAGAAACTACGCTCGAAAGGTAAACCAGATTTTATAAAAATAAATCTTGGTGATGTAATGACTAAATTAGATGCACGGCAATCTGTGCCTTCTGAAGACTGAAAACACTGATTAATCCCATCGTTAAGTAGATTTCCTATCAATTTTTTCTTCAATGTTTTCCAATTTCCTCCAAATTTCTGCACCACCAGATATAAGTGTAATTGTGAGTACAAGGTTGACTATCGCTGCATTGTCTAATGTCCATTGGATAGCATCCATAACTAATTGAAGCATATTAATTGGGGGAAAGATTCCTATAGATTACCAAACAAAAACATCCCTTCCCCCGTAGGGAGAAGGTTAGTGATTTGCGTTTGTGGTTCGTAGAGACGCCCGTTCCAAGCTCTAGTTTGAAAAGAGTTGGCACTCGCGACGGTGCTTATTGATGACAGGGCGTCTCTGGCTATGCAATAGACACCCCAGATGTGCAAAGGTACACTAATCTCTAAATGAGAATATGCATTCTATTTGCAGTGGCTTTCACTTTATTTGCCTGCAGCCAAAACAAGTACGCGGATTATCGAGAAAAGTTTAGAGCTGATATAGAAAGTAAGATCCGAGAGTTGGGATTCGAGGAACAGGAAGAAATAGAAATGGAAATGCAGATAGAAAAGCAGCAGGCTTGTGCGCAGTATGGTAAAGAACACTGGGGTGAAACTTTTTCCACCGATGAGTTGGGAACAACAATGAGAGAATATCGATATAGTTCTCGTTTTGATAAATGCTTTGCGAAGATAGAAGTTCGCTATAATTATTATATAGAAGGTTTTCATTATGGGGGTACACGAAAATTTATTATGGATATTTTATCAATACAGTCCACACTGTTTAGTTTCTCCTCTTGGTGTCGAGAATCTTATTTGAAATCAGATGGTCTGAGTTATCTCGCAGATAGCTGTTTAACTGATGAGCAATTTGAAGAGTTATGGCTTGCTTTACATGGAGAATAGATATGTGCAATCTATCCTGTATCCTAAATTCCACGTCCCATGAAAAATGACAACAGCATCGGCATCGTCGAAATTCTCCAGATCATTGTCACATTAGCGGGGTTTATTCTTATGCTTTCCATTCTCTTCGCCCTACAAAATCCTGAAGATCAGCTCTCAAGATTTATCATGGGATATGTATCTCTTCCATTTGTTTTGGTTTGGGAGTTTCTCTGGGGAGGAGGATTCGTATGGGTAGTTTCCCTCCTCCTAATTCTCATATTTCTCGTACTTGCCTTCTTCGCTCTCCTCCCGATCTATCAAAAGCTGGATGAAATAAAAGAAGAATTGAAACGGAGGAAAATTTGATCCGCTTATCGCGGCAAACACTCGAATTGCTCTTGGTTGTCAACAAGGTTGGGCATCAGACATATTCTATAACAGCGAAGTTATCGCCATTGTTGGAATGATACTGTTATGTCTTTTTCTATTGCCTCTGCCCAGTAGCGGTTCGCCTCTTCTCGCTTAAACGTTTTCAGGTGTACGGGGAAATTTTCTCCCAGGTCGAATCGCTGGTCTTCCCATAATTCTATGGGGAAATCCCCACCATCCATGGTCAATATTCTGTCGTATTTTTTCTCGACACAAAAAGCAGCTATCCAAAGGTCGGGAACAGGAATCCTAGCCATCTTTCGAGGGTCATTTTTCAATGCGGCTAAATAGGTCATCCAGAGTGTTACAAATATTTTCTTAACGTTCGCATCCTCATGTGCAATGATTGAATAACCATTTTCTGTGAGCTTACGTCGCCTGTTTCTAAATTTGTCGAGATTGCAATTTCTTAAAAACTCCCAGTATACCGTATCACAAATCACCGGAGTATTTTGTGCTGAAATAAGAGCGACTGCATTGCGGTGTCGGTTATTCTCGCAAGTAAGCTTGTCAAAAATATTGGTGTCATAAACCAAGTGAAAATCTTTAATGACTTTTAATGCTTGCTCCAAACCATTTTCAGTGGAGTCTCGTTTACCTGCCACTTGCTCCCTATTTTGTTGCTGCGTCTGCTGTGTGATCATCGGAAGGATCGACGAAAGGAGGTTCGTAGAAATCCTTCCATGCTCGGAGACGTTCACGTATGTTTGTCACCTTTGTTTTGCCTAAAGGTTCTCCAGAAAAGGGAGCAATCACACAGGAAGCTCCTGCTTCCGATTCACGAGGAGTTGAGGAAGGTTTCATGCTGCCCACTTTATGTTTATGGCTCTTTACTTCCAATTGCGGGTGGGGGAAAAGGGTGGGGAAGCTACCACCCTTGTTGACGGAGGCGATCCTTGTTTATGACGATAATTGTGAAAGATTGGTATCTTTTGCTCCATTCTGGTTATGATGGAGTAGTCACGCGGAAGTCGTGGGGAAGAGAGTACGAACCTATGTCACGTTATAACCTCACCGCCACCCCCTTCCCCTTCAAATACTCCTTCGCCTTTAACGGAGTCTGCGCAGAGAAGTGGTACATGCTCCCTGCAGCAACTGCGGCGGCACCCTTTTCTATTGCCTGTGCCATGTGCTCGTAGTTCCCAGCACCCCCGGAGGCGATCACGGGGATTTTTACAGCGGCTGCCACTTTTTCGATCAAGCCGAGATCGTATCCTTCCATCGTGCCATCTTTTTCGACTGAGGTGAGCAGAATTTCCCCCGCACCTTCCTTTTCTACTTCCGTCGCAAACTCTACAACATCCTTCGAAGTCTCCTTTTTCCCCGAATGAATCGTCACATTATTACCACCTCGTACATCGATCGAAACGACAACGCACTGCGATCCAAATTGCTGCACGAGTTCGCGGATGAGGCTGGGATTCTCGAATGCTACGGAATTGATGACGATCTTATCCGCGCCCGCGCGGAGTAACCCACGTGCATCTTCCACGGATCGCACACCACCGCCGACCGCAAAGGGGACGAAGCAGGAATCCGCGAGCTCATCGATCAAAGCGAAATCGGGGGAGCGGGATTCCTCCGTCGCGCGGATATCGAGGAAGACGAGTTCATCCACTTCCCGCATATTGAAGAGGCGCACGGCTTGCAACGGACTCCCTATTCCACGCCAGGAATCGAAGCTGATGCCTTTGATGAGCTTACTGCCATCCGAGAGGAGTACCGGCATGACGCGAATTTTGAGCATCAGAGGGAGAGGAAGTTTTTGAGGAGCTGTAACCCAAGCTTCTGGCTCTTCTCGGGATGGAACTGCGTACCATAGACGTTCCCGCGACCGATGATCGAGACGAATGAGCCGCAGTAGGGGGTTTCTGCAATCACATCCTCTTTATTCTTTACTTCCATGTGATACCCATGCACAAAGTAAAAGTCGCGATCATTCGGGATTTCCTTCATAAGAGGGGAATCCTTCACGATGTGCACCTCGTTCCAGCCAATGTGGGGAATGCGCTCATGCGGGTCTGTTGCTTTGAATCGAATGACATCACCCTCGATGAGTCCTAATCCATCTGTTGCACCACCTTCCTCGCCGTGTGTCGCCATGAGCTGCATGCCGAGGCAGATACCGAGGAAGGGAACATTCTTTTTCACTTGCATGCGTATGACATCTACCAAGCCCTCTTTACGAAGATTGCTCATGGCATCGGCAAAGGAACCGACACCGGGGAGAATGATGCGGGAGGCTCGTGCGATTTCTTCGGCATTATCGGTAATGAGCGCCTCTGTGCCGCACTTTTCTACAGCGGCTTTGACCGAGTGAACATTGCAGAGCTTGTAATCGATGATGGCGACGGTGCTCATATGATCATTTTAGCATCATCTTGCGAGCTACTTCGACACGGCCCCGCTCACGTCATACTGAGCGAAGCGAGCCAAGAGGCGAGCGGAGTCGAAGTACGTCGCGGGGCCTGCTCAGCATGACGTGTTAGTTGTCGTAGTTAATCTTCGTCAGGTTTCCCTTCTTATCCTTCACTAAGTTCCCCTTCGCATCGCAGAGGAAGAGCTTCTTATTCGTAAAGTCGTCGCAGATTTTGATGAACTGATCAATGCTCATATCAATTTCTTCCAATATCTTCTCGATCGGTACTCCCAAATATGTCCACGGGAACTTGCCATCGCAGCGCTTCACAAGCTCTAAGCCCTCCTTCCGAGTCAGTCTGTCTCTGCGCAGATGGTTGCATACGAGATCGGTGGCGCGGCCGAAGCCATACTTCAAAAACTTAAAGTAATCGTGGATTCCCATGTGCACGTTATCGAGATTTTCGTAATTCACAATCGTGCTCTCGACCCGCGTCGGGAACGTCTCAAAGCCGTAGGCCTGCGCAAGGAGCGCGTTCCTGTAGCCATCCCACGGGAGGTAATAGCCAAGAAAGAGTCCGGTCACGCCGACTTTCGCAAGCTCCTCGTCGCTTGGATACATGTAGGGGATCAGGTGCTTCTCCTCGATTCCCTCCTGACCGATAAAATCGAAAATGCGCAGACCCCGTGTGCCGAATTCCTCCATCCACTGTCGCGTGAGGACGTTGGACTTGGCGGCACCCGCAGGTCCGCCGTATTCATTTTCCGGACACTCGCCCCAGATGATGAGGGGGACATTAAACTTCACGGCGATCCGCACGGGGGTCGTGAAGATGCGGATGTGCTCCGGCCACGAGAGATCGCCGATCTGTTCCAAACCGATCCTGTTCATCTTGCGGCGGATCACGGGATTGCAGGTTGCTTCGATGTAATCGACTCCCAAGCTCTTCAAGTTTTCGATATTCCTGCGACCAATTGCGGAGAGCATGCAGGTCGTTGCGGTTACGCAGAGAGGATTCATGCCGTAGTCGAGTATTTTGAGTACCTGGAACGTACTATCCTTTCCGCCGCTCACGCCGATCACGCAGTCGTAGTTCTTCCCGTCTTTGGACCTATAGCGATCAAGAATTTTTTTAAACTCCGCTTCGCGCTCTTCCCAATTGATGTGTTCGCGCTTTTCAAAATTCTTGCATGCGTTACACACCCCGTCCGCGTCTCCATCGAAGAGGAGATCGGGTTTCGTGGTTGGGTATAGGCAGCGGACGCAGTAGATGATTTTGCCCTGGCTCATTCACTCCCCTTTATACAGGATTTTGAGCCTCTTTCACAAAGAATTTGTCTGTTTTGTGTCAGCCTGAGCGGAGTCGAAGGCTGTGAAGTCATGGTTTGACTCCGCTCACCATGACATCTACTTTCGCGGGATTTTCCAGAGTGACCATCCCTCTCCGGCAGCCGTCTTTGTAAGGTTTTTCCCATACTGTTCGATCTGCATCGTCGGGTGTTCTTTTTCGCTCCAGAAGAGGAAATCCACATCGTACTTTTTTAGATATAGTGGGGGATTCGCTTCGATTCTTGTGCATGCCTCCCGCACGATGTGTTCTTCTTCCGTGCGAAGAGAGGGATCATTCCGGAGCCTCGTCGTATCGTTGTAGAGGAGGGTCTGCCCGGGGGTGATATTCCTATACATCAGGGGGAATCCGAGATTCGCCAGGCACCAGCGTTCCGCAAGTTCTTCGTTCGAGATGAGAACGTTCTTGAGGAAGTAGCCATATACGACATCATGGTTCGTGTAGGCCGCGAGAAAGTACGCAGGACCAACAGGCGCGACGAAGCGGGCGCGTGGCATCGAGCGGAGGAGTGGGAGGCTTGTTGCAAGGTGTTGCCCGGAAAAAGCACTCTCGTTCACAATCCATTGGCGGGTTACGCGGTGATTATCAACGAGTTTTCCAAGGAGAAAGATGATGGCGAAAAGGATGGGAATGAGGCTTATGGCCTGCAGCCATCCCTTTTTTGTCCTAAGCATCGCAAGCGAGAGTGAGCGCAATGGTGGCGCGTATCCGAGGCTTAAGAGGAGCGCAGCGATCGCAGCGAAGATATGCGAGAACTGGTATCCAGCAACGGTCCTAAATTCGATCCCATGGATTACCTGCTGATGCATGACGACGAACCCCGTGAGGATCATGAGCATGGCATACGGCTTCTTCTTCAATGAGCCATGCTTCGTTGTCCAAAAAAGCGCACCCGCAGTCATGCCGAAGAAGAGGATGGAGTACACCCACGAAACGGGGAGCCGCGAATACGTGTACCCCGCCCGGAGGTTCCCCGCATCGATCATCGGATGGTGCAGCATTGCCCAGATTTTGATGGAGATCGAAATCGCGGCGAGAAGAGTGATTGCCGCGGTCATGAGGAGAATCCGAATGCGCCGCGCGTGGTAGACCTCCTCTTCTTCATTCTTGCTCTTCTTCCAGAGGATGATTTCAAAGAGAAGAAGGAGAGCGCAGAAGGCATACGCAAACGTCCAACTCCAGAAGTACACATCGAGGAGGATCGCAAGTAGTATCCCCGCAACCACTCCGTAGAGTGCGTGCCGCTCCAGCGCCAGAATCACGCTGATTAAACTCATCATCATGAAGAGCGACGTCGTGCGCTGGTTGATGGGGCGATCGAGGTAGTAGAGGCTCACCAGGAGGAATACGAGGCACCCGCCGTAGCTCTTTGCGCGAGAGAATCCGCAGAGGCGGAAGAACGCGAAGAGTGCGAGGAAGAGGAGAACGGGAATCACCGAATCCTCAATCTGGAGGAACACCGGCGCGTGGAGGCCCGTCCATGAGAAGAGGTAGCCGTAGAGCTTCTCGATGAATGCAAAATGCATCCCCACCATTGTGGGATCCCCGACGAATGCCTCCTCTACTTGCTCCGGTCTCCCCATGAGCGCTTCCTCCACTCGTGCCAGGTATGCCGGCTCATCGTCATTGAGCTCGATCAGGCGTCCTTGGAAGAGGGGGTGCCGCATATGGAGAAATTGCGGCACCTGCATGATGATCGCGAGCGCGATGCAGGTGAGGACAAGGACGAGGGTCCAGCGGTTCCGGGACATTGCATACAGAATACCAGTTTTAGGGGCGCGGGCAGTTCCTGCGGGAACATGCCCGCGCCCCTATGCCGCCAATGCCTTTTTCGCAAACGCGCAGAGCTCCTCATGAATCTTCGGCGCGGAGGCGATGCAGGTGAGCGCCGTGCGGGGATCTTCCTCATCATCCTTCCATACCGTCACCGTTCCTCCCGCTTCGCGGATGATGATTTCCGCTGCGGCGATATCCCACGCCCTGCACCGAAGCACCGTACCATCGATCATGCCCTCTGCGAGGAACGCGAGGGACGTAATGGCGCTCCCGAATCTGCGATAGGCGGCTGTGGGAGGATACGGGACTTCCTTCCCACGGGCTTCGCGGTCGGAAAAAATTTCGGTGATCAGAGCATCCTCAAACTTTGCGCAACTGCTCACATGAATTTCTTTTCCGTTCTTCTTTGCGCCTTTTCCTTTCACTCCCATATACATCCAGTCGAATGCCGGAAAATAGAGCACTCCGAGAACTATCTCTCCTTCAACTTGAAGTCCGATCGATACACCGCAGAATGGCATACGGTGCGTAAAGTTCATCGTGCCATCAAGAGGATCCACAATCCATGTGGTCGCATTTTTGGTATCCGGGATGGATTCATCTTCTTCACCGAGGAACCCGATCTCGGGGAATTCTTTTGCGAGCGCCTCGCGGATTATTTTTTGGCAATCGAAATCCACCTGCGTCACGCGGTCGGAGGCATCCGATTTGAGCGTGTATGCGGCATTTGTTTTGAGACCTTCCAGAATGAGCTTGCCTGCTTTCTCCGCGGCTACAGTTGCGACGTTGAGGGCGTGATCGAGGTCAACCATGCAGCGAAGAGTGTAGCAGTGGTGGCGCGGGTGTGTCCGCCCTCAGGCGGACCGCCCGCGCAGGGAGATCATCAAAATAACTGCGCGGGCGGTCCTCCATTTGTGTCAATCAATTGCCATGGAGTGATTTTCCTCACCATTTTTAACGAACGGACACACCCGCGCCACCAAGACGCTCAGTATGACGTGGAATAAACCCTTTCTACCTCCGCCGCCACCTTCTCAATACCGTGCTCCTCTGCCCACTTCCTGCATTCCTCTGGTTTGATTCTCCCTTCATCCAGAATCCAGTGGATGCGAAGAGCAATCATCTCAGGATGAAACACATCAATTTGGTAGCCGCTCGTGCCATCTTTGATTGCTTCTGCGGCACCACCAACATGAGGACCGATCACGGGCACACCGTGGGCATTCGCTTCTAAGTACACGAGTCCAAACCCCTCGAACGTGGTTTGAGTCGTCACAGAAGGAACGAGGAGGAGATCCGCATTCTGGTACGCGTCTTTTAGTTCCTCCTCAGAAATCTGTCCGCAGAAGCTTACGCAACTCTCCAAATGTTTCTGTTTAATTTCGAGCTCTAATCCTTTGAGATAATGCTCTTTCCACACTTTGCCGATGATCGTGAGGTGGAATGGCTTTCCATACTTCTCTTTATAGAGTGCGCAGGCTTCGATCGCCTCGCCGACTCCTTTCGCAGGTTTGATGCCGCCGACGTGGAGGATGTGTTTAAGGGGAGAGCCAGCCTTCGCTCCTCTTGGAGCTACTGCCGGCAGGGGAATTCCGTTATGGATGACCGTTGCGCGCTCCTCGAACCACTGTGCAAGCTTTGGCTTCTTGAGGCGCAGGAGTTCCTTCCCCACCATTTTTTTGGTGTAGGTACTCACGGTGATGAAACGAGGAATCTGTGCGTACGCAAGCTTCGTCATCCATCGCGATCGTGTAATTCGGAATGGGCGGATGCCGTAGTTGCCATGGATTGTGAGGATGCTTTTCTTTCGCAGATTCTGTGAGAGAAAGAGAATGGCTGTGACGTACGGTTCCACTGCAAAGTGAATGACGTCGAAGTTTTTCTCTTTCATGATTCGAGTGATCTTTCTTGCGAGGAAGAATGATCGCCAAGGACGGGAGAGTAAGGAGAGTGGAGGAGGTGGCACGAGGGTTTGGACCGTGTGACCACGCTTCACGAGTGCATCACGTAGGTTCACGGAGTATCTGCTCCAGCCATCTCTGCCATCCACGCTATTTGTAATAAGGAGAATCTTCATTCTAAGAAAATCGAATTTTCACCATGGTAGCAATGCCCTTCAGAGCATCGCGAAAGCGGATCTTCTTCCCTTCCTGGAGGCCCCGGGGGAAGTAGGAAATGGGCACTTCGATGATGGGGATACCCTTTTGAAGGGTATAGGCACAAAGTTCTGCTTCGATCTCGAACCCCACCGCAGAGAGTGGGAGAGTGCGGAGAATTGCGGTTGGGAACAATTTGTAACAGGTGTAGCTATCGGTGATCTTTCCTCTAAAGAGCAGATTCAGGATGAAGGTCACGACTTTGTTCCCAAGGAGGTAGCGCTTGTAGAGGTTCGGGTTTGCTCTCCTAAACCGTGATCCAAATACTGTGCTCCCGGGGTGCTGCTTCGCCTCTGCGAGGAGCAACGCAATTTCCTTAGGGTCGTACTCAAGATCTGCATCTTGAATCACTGTGAAAAGACCTTTCGCAGAGGGAATGGCGTGGCGAATCGCCGATCCTTTGCCGCCGTTCACTTTGGTGAGCACGCTGTCCTCTGCACGTGCGTTCTTCCGGAGGATCGCGAGAGAGGTATCGCTCGATCCATCATCCACGTAGAGTATTTCTGCTTCTCTGTTTGTTGCGACAATGCGTTCCATGACTTTCGCAATGGTTCGCTCCTCGTTATACACCGGAACGATGATGGTGAGGAGTGGATCCTGCATGGAATGAGTATTATACTATTCAATTGAATAGTATAATAGTAATTTATGGCTTCATAGAGCCATATACGTGAACCCCACTTGCTCCATCTCTGATTTTTCGAACACTGATTTAAGGTCGTAGAAGAGGCAGGGGAATTTTGCCAGTGTCCTAAAATCCTTTGGCTTCATTTCCCTGTACGCGCTGTGTGGGACGAGGAGGATGATTGCATCAAATGGTCCACTCGGGAGAGGACCAGGAGAGAGCTCTGTGTCATGTGTTGCGACGGCGCACCCTGCTTTCTGAAGAAGTGAAACAACATCCTTTGCTTTGGAGTTCCTATCATCTGGCACATCCTCCTTAAAAGTTTGGCCGAGAACGAGGAGGGAACCGCGCGAGGGCAGCGATTGAAGAATGCTCTCCGCGATGTACTGCACCATACCATCGTTCGTCTCGCGCGCTGTCTTTACGACGGGCATTGCATCACCGAGTTCTTTTGCTTTTTCGAGGAGGTAGTAGGGATCAACGCCTATGCAATGGCCACCGACGAGGCCGGGCGAGAAGGGGAGGAAGTTCCATTTCGTCTTTGCTGCATCCAGTACGTCTTTCGTTGCAATCCCGAGCTTGTTACAAAACTTCGCGATTTCGTTCATGTAGGCGATATTGATATCGCGCTGCGCATTTTCGATCGCTTTCGCCATCTCTGCGACTTTGATATTCGGTGCTCTGTGGATTCCTGCTTTCACGATGCTTCCGTAGAGCTTCGCCAGAGTTTCAGTCGTCTCCTCATCTTCTCCCGCAACAATCTTCATGATCTTCTCGACTGTGTGCTTCTTATCTCCGGGATTAATGCGTTCTGGGGAGTACCCGAGCTTGAAGAATTTGCCTCCGGACTCTTTCTTCAATAGTGGTCTACAGAGATCCTCCGTTACTCCCGGATAGACGGTGGACTCATAAACAATGATCGCCCCCCCTTTCAAGAATTTCCCCACAGTCTTTGTTGCATCGAAGAGGAGCGTGAGATCTGGTTTATTCTTCTTATCGACAGGCGTTGGAATAGCGAGGATCACAATATCCGCCTTTGCAATGACTGTGGGATCGGTGCTGAAGTGTATATTCACTTTTTTAAGTTCCTTCTCTGAGAGTTCATTCGTTCGATCCTTATTATTTTTGAGCTCATCGATTCTCGATTGGCTCACATCAAATCCGTAGACCTCATACTTCGTCTTTGCAAAGGCATGCGCGAGCGGCATGCCGACGTAGCCAAGACCGACAATACAAAGTACGGGTTTCATTGGTTAGCAGAGTATACAACAAACAACACACATCCCCCCTCTCCCTAGGGGGGAGGGGACGGGGGTGAGGGGAAACAAACAATGATGCTCTAATTATTCCCCACCCCCGCATAGTACACATCCTTCATCTCCCGGAGCTTCTTTGGGTCAAATAAATGCCACCCATCGAGAAAACAAGCAGGCTTCTTCATGGAAGTGATCAATTTTTCGATCGGGAGCGATTCGAATTCCGGGTGATTCGTCATGATGATCGTGAGATCCGCAGCTTTAAATCCTTCTTCAATCGAAATAGGATCGACCTTGAGTGAAAGAAGATGATTGTGTGGGACCACAGGGTCAAATCCAATTACTTTGCATCCTGCTTTTTGGAGGGCCTGCACGACGGTCGTTGTCGGTGCATCACGGGCATCGGAAGTCACGGGCTTCCCCTTAAATGCGAACCCAAGAATGAAGACGGTCGATGCGCGCGGCTCTTTGCCTGCAGCGCTTAAGAGTGCAACTGCGCGTTCTGCAACGTGATGCGGCATTTCTGCGTTCATCTGCCTCGCGGATTCTGTGAGTGAGGGATGAAAACCGTACTCTTTTCCTGAGTACATGAGGAGGTAGGGATCCTTCTTCAAGCAAATGCCACCAACTCCAGGGCTTGGCGTTGGGATGCGGTTACGCTTGTAGCCGTTATTCACATCTGCTGCGAGCCTCGTCATATCCACACCCACCTTCTCTGCGAGTCGCGCCATCTGGTTTGCGTAGGCAAAGTGGAGATCGCGATATGTATTATCAATGAGTTTCCCCATCTCGCCCGCTTCCAGATTTTCGACAGGCACGATGAGCGGGGTCATCGTAGAGAAGAGTGCACTCGCACGCTCAACATCTTTGCCACCCACGAATCCTCCGATGATCTGCGGGAGCTCTTTTAGCTCTATGAGTGCTTTACCCGAGACCAATCTCTCCGGTGCAAACACAAGATCAAAATCCGCGCCCGCTTTGAGTCCGCTCTCTTTTTCCAAGATTGGGAGCAGAACCTTACGGGTGGTACCGATTGGAACCGTGGAGCGCATGATCACGAGATCATTCTTCTTCAGCGCTTTCCCAATTGCTCCGGCTGCGCTCTCCACGTACTTCATCAGAGGCTTCTTACTGTCCTCATCGATTGGCGTACCGACAGCAATGATGTAGATCTCGTGCTCACCTTTTGGAATGCTTTCTTCGATCGAGAGATTCTTCCCGAGGACTTTCTCCAGGAGTTCCTGAAGTCCGGCCTCCTCAAACGGAGCTTTTCCTTCCTTCAGACTTGCGAGAATTGCTGGCGAGACATCCACCCCTGTCACCGTGAATCCAAGCTCAGCGAATGTTGCCCCGAGCGGAAGCCCTACAAACCCAAGGCCGACGATGCAGAGTTTCTGGTGCTTCACCATGCGGGGATAGTTTACCTTGTATACTTAACCCATGCAGCGCGTCCTTGTTGTCGTCCCCACCTATAATGAGCGCGAGAATATCGAGTCTCTCCTGGAGGAGATTCTTTCGCTGCCCGGCAATCTCCATATATTGGTGATTGACGACGCTTCCCCCGATGGAACCGCGCAACTTGTGCAAAATGCGCAGAATCTCTATGGCAGGGATCGCCTTCATTTAATCCTCCGGAGCGGCGGAAAGGCGGGTCGTGGCTCTGCGTGCATGGAGGGATTCCGCTTTGCGCGTGCGCAGGGCTACGGAACCGCGCTCGAAATGGATGCAGATTTTTCCCACGATCCCAAAGACATTCCGCGGATCTTCGAAAAGTTTCAGGAGGGTGCGGACGTCGTCATCGCTTCCAAGCACCTCCCAGGGAGCCGCATTATCGGGTGGTCGCTCCGGCGCCACTTCCTGAGTTTTGCAGCAAATCTCTATGCGCGCATGGTGCTCCCGCTCCCGATCACCGATTATACGAATGGATTTCGCTGTTATGGACCAAGGGCGCTTGCGCTTCTCCCCGATCTCCCTGTGAGCGGCAGCGGATTTACGGTCATCCCCCAAACCACGTATCTCCTTGCACGCGCAGGCATGTGCCTGATGGAAGTGCCTGTGACCTTCAAAAATCGCCAGCGCGGCTCCTCTAACCTCGGCCTCCACGAAATTATCGAGAGCATCTTCGCGCTCCTCTGCATTCGCTCGGAATCGCTCCACCGGCACGTCATTCAGATCCTCAAATTCGGCATGACCGGCATCGTGAACGCCACGCTTGATCTCCTCCTCTTTGCATTTTTTGTTCAGATCGCTTCATTCCCTATTGTGGCCGCTGGACCCGCGGTGAGTGTCATCGTACTCACCAATGTGTTCTTCATGAACAAGTACTGGACGTTCCGGAATGGCGAGAAGAAACATCTCTCTCAGGGCGCAAAATTCCTCACGGTCTATGCCGTGAGCTTTGTTCTGGTCAATGCCCTCACTTGGGTGCTCGCGGTGCCGCTCAAACTCTGGTACCTCCTCGCCCGCGCGATTGCGATTCTCATCTGTGCAGTGTGGAATTACCTGTGGCTCCATTTTCATGTATTTACAGGGCAAATAAAGCCGGGAGCCAGTCGAGTGACTGACCCCCATGCTCTTTAGTTATTCGTGGCTGCATTAGTTTGCGCCGATACCAAGTTCAATGTTTGTTAGCAAGGATACATGACGAACGCGGGCGACTGGCTCCCGATTATATAGAGCCACTTTCCTGCCAGTTATTCCTTCTGGTACCTTGGCCTCCACGACAAATTGATTGTTAACAAATACGCTGATGCGTTGATCGGTGTCAGAAATGACGACGGCGTAGGATTCGAATCTTTTGAATTCCATATCCTTCGCTGCGAGTTTCTGTGTCTTAAAATCGTCTCCTTTCTGATGTACTTGGACAGAAACTTGTTTTTCTGTGGGATCAAATCTGATTGCGATCCCATCTTCCATTTCGTGTGACCAACGTTGTCTTTGAGCGCCTGTTGTTCGAAGCATTACAACGAGGGAATCAGGATATCGATCCGTCTCGCGTCCTTCGATCCATGACCAATCGAACACGATGGTCATCGGCTTGTTATCGGGAATGGGGTTTTTTGTTACCACTACTCCTCGATTCACCAAGGCGATTGTGTTCTTAGTAACGACAGAGGTCGGGCGTAGTCCGTCGTACTTCGGGTCATCCGGTATGAGGAATTTTTCCTTATCCGTTCCCACAAATGATTTCCCTATCTCCCATGTGTTGTCTTGCAACAATTGTGCGTGGAGTGGGGCAGAAACGAGAACCAACAGTAGACTGAAAAGGCGGTTCGCGCGCATGGATTTCTCCTTTTAAGATTGCGCGGTGTCAAAAAAACGGCGAGGCAGCAACATGCTGCCAATGCCACGATTGTGCCAAAGAGCTCAGGTATCTTACAAAATATATGTTAATTTTGTCAATCTCTGATTTGCACTATAGCAGCTATTTCTCCTGCAAATACTACCTTCGATCCTGCAACTTTCCCAAGCTCTTCCTGTCCTAAGAGGAGGACGTATTTTGTAGCGAACGGCGGAGTCATGTTCTTCCCCACGAGGACTTTGGGTTCCAGATACCAGCGAAGATGGTGGCCTGCGTCTCCAAGAACGGTGACTGCTTCCTCGCCCTTGAGTACGTCATTGATCTCCGCCGCATGTTCGTTCCAGAATCCCGGCTCTCTGTAGTGATCCTCTGTCCACGGATTCAGAAACACCGCGCGGGGTCCAAGGAGGAGGAGCGTACAAGCCGTGAGTAAGCCTAAGCAGAGGTTTCTGATGTTCGGTTTCCACTCAGTGATGGTCATTGCTATTGGTAGGCTGAAGAAAACGAGATGCGTCGTATAGTACGTATGGCCGGGGCCGAGGAGGTATGCCGTGAGGATGGCGGTACCAAGGAGTGCATGGAACGGCCAGGGGAGTTTTTTAAGTGCAGGGAGGCTTACGGCAATGATGATGAGGAAGAGCGCGAGGAGCCTCCACCATGTTTCAAAGAGCGTCACGAAGCGATCGAGCGGTCCCGAAACTCCGTACATGTTTCCACCGTAGAGGAAAATCGTGGCGGCGATGCCGGGATGCGTTGCAACATAGAGTACAAAAGGAATGCAGGCGAGGATGATGATCCATGTAACAGTATCCTTCATTACTTTTGTCCGAAGTTCCGCGATTCTTCCCAGAACGAGCGCCGCAGGGAAAAGAATATCCTGCGTCTTCGTCATCGTGGAGGCGACGATGGCGAAGAAGAGCGCGATGGACCAGCGCATATCTTTGCTTCTGGTTGCACGGAGGTAGAAGAAGAGGGCAGCGAGCCAGAAGAAGCACTCCTGGATACTGGGGTATGCGAGGCGCGAGAAGAGAATATGACTTGGGAAGAGCGAGGCAACAACCAGGGCGAGGAGCGCACTATCCCTCTTCTTCGTGAGTTCCATCGAGAGGAGGTAGATGAGCGGCAGACAGGCAATGCCAAAGAGCGCGGAGACGCTACGGGCAACAATAATTTCCTCGCCGAAGAGCGTCGTCGCCCCTTTCACGATTCCCATCGCAAGCGGAGTCCATGCGGCGGACGCTGCGAATGCTGCCTGCGCCTCGTCTGTTGCAAAATCCGGAAACGGCAAATCTGTTATGCGGAGCAGCACGCCAAGCGCCGCAAGGAGGCCGAGGGTGAAGCGATATTCTTGTGCTTTCATTGCTCGCAGGCAGTAAGGAGTTCCGGCGCATCATTTCTCCCTCTTCCCGTATAGCGGTGTTCAAAGTGGAAGCAGAGGCCGCGTTCATCCCGCGTGACGCTCTGCATATCCACATTGACGAGCCAGAGCCCGTCATTCCTCAATTTTTTGAGTACAAGGGGAGAAGCGGCGCGGACATCGGCTTCTAAAAACGGCAGAACCTGCGGAAGACGCATGAGTGAAGGTGTACTAAGTGCAAGGCTCAAGGCGAGAAGGGAGAGGAGGAGGCGTGCGTTCATACAGAGAACTTGTGAAAAATTTTACACCCTACGATCCAAAAGTATATGCATAACCCTCCACGCCTTTCCCATGGAGGCGAAGCGTTACTTCGTGTTCGCCGTAAGCACCTTTGAAGAGCGGGTAGAGATCGTGGTAATCAACGATGAAACTCTGTG
>Ga0209542_10000925_pt1 | contig 70085 bp, 75 predicted proteins | sample RifCSPhighO2_01_FD_184028 | JGI IMG/M metagenome (GOLD analysis project Ga0209542, IMG submission 184028) | Soil microbial communities from Rifle, Colorado - Rifle CSP2_plank highO2_0.1 (SPAdes) (version 2) | ecosystem: Environmental > Terrestrial > Deep subsurface > Rock core/Sediment ...
CTTCACCTCTCCCAGAAGAAAACACTCGTGTCGATTATCCTCTCAAATTTGAAACGGCCGATGAGAGAAAAACCAACACGAAAGTTCCCTTAACCCAAACAGTTCAGCAATATTAAACGCTATTTCTACAAATGGGTCATCGTCGCAATCTTCCATGGCTTTTTTAAATTCTTTATCCAACAATTGGCGTCTTTTCCAATCTTTGAAATCTCCTAATTCTCTTTTTGCCATGCAACCCTCCGTAATATATTAAACAATTATCGCGTGTACTAATTAAAATATTATCATTTAAAATTTTATAAAGCAACCCCCGCACTTTAGTGCGGGGGTTGCTTTATAGTTTAAGTTTCGCCTGTCCGGTACTATGTTATAGCATAGTACCGGACAGGCCTACTATCCACGGCCTAAAGGCCGTGATTTTAATAAGATATTTCGGCATATAAAACGAAGTTATTTTTATCAAATAAAACAGCCAGTGTGTTTCGTGGAGAAATTCCGCAGGCAGAAAAAGCTTGTTATCCCGCTATGCGGGATTTTTTCTGCCGAGGCGTAGATGCGGTCGCCAGCAAGAGGCGACCGACATTGGTTCTAGTAGAAATACACCGGCTGGTTTGTAAAAATAGTTGAGCGTTACTTCTTGCCTTCTATAATAAGCTGAGCCACATTATTCGGCACTTCGTTATAACGATGGAATTCCATCGTAAAACTGCCTCTGCCCTGCGTCATAGAACGCAGTTTCGTGGCATAGCCGAACATTTCCGAAAGCGGCACCAGCGCGTCAATAACTTTGACCGACGCCCGATCGCTCATGGCTTCAATCTGACCACGTTTGGAATTGATATCGCCGGCGACATCGCCCATAAATTCTGATGGCGTAATCGCCTGAATTTTCATAATCGGCTCCAATAAAACCGGCTTGGCTCTTTTTGCCGCTTCCTGCAAAGCCATAGAGCCGGCAATTTTAAAAGCAAATTCCGAAGAGTCCACTTCGTGATAAGAACCGTCGTAAATCGTCACCTGCAAATCCGTAAGCGTATAGCCGGCAATCACGCCCTTGCTTAATGCTTCAGTTACACCTTTTTCAATCGGAGAAATAAATTCTTGCGGGATCACCCCTCCTTTTATTTCATTGATAAATTCAAAACCCTTTCCTCTCTCCATCGGCTCAACTTTCAAAAGTACATGGCCATACTGACCGCGTCCACCGGATTGGCGAATATATTTGCCTTCGGCTTCGGCTTTGCTCCGAATGGTCTCCCGATAAGCAACTTGGGGACGGCCGGTATTCGCTTCCACGCCAAATTCCCGCTTCATCCGGTCCACGATAATTTCCAAATGCAATTCCCCCATTCCCCAAATAATCGTTTCTCCGGTTTCTATGTCGCCGGTAACTCTAAAAGTCGGGTCTTCTTCGCTAAGCCGCCGAAGAGCAATACCCATTTTTTCCTGGTCGGCTTTTGTTTTTGGCTCAATGCGGATGGAAATAACCGGTTCCGGAAAGATAATTTTTTCCAAAACAATTGGATGTTCTTCATCACAAAGCGTATCTCCGGTAGTGGTATCTTTTAATCCGACAATCGCCCCCAAATCGCCGGCATAAACCTCTTCCACTTCTTCCCGATGATTGGCGTGCATCCGCACCATTCTTCCCACCCGTTCTTTTTCTCCCTTTACGGTATTCAAAACATAGCTTCCACGCCTGATAGTTCCTGAATAAACCCTAAAAAAAGTTAAACTGCCGACAAACGGGTCGGCGGCGATTTTAAACGCCAAAGCCGCCAGTGGCGCGTCGTCTTTTGGCTCCCGGGTCTCTTCGGTTTCAGTTTTCGGATTAATTCCTTTGACCGGCGGCATATCCGACGGCGATGGCAAATAATCCACTACGGCGTCCAGCATTAACTGCACTCCTTTATTTTTCAGCGCGGAACCGCAAAGTACCGGCACCAGCGTATTGGCAATAACCGCCTTTCTCAATACTTTTTTCAATGCCTCCAAATCCGGCTCTTTTCCTTCCAGATATTGGGACATTAGAGCGTCATCTTGCTCCACGATTTTTTCAATCAATTCATGCCGACGTTTAGCGGCTTCTTCTTTTAAATTAGCCGGAATTTCGCTTTCAACAATGCTTCCCCCCTTTTCCCCTTCAAATTTATAGGCCTTCATTTTTAAAATATCAATCACGCCTTCAAAATTATTTTCCAGCCCGATAGGAATCTGAATCGGAATCGCGTTGGGAGTCAGCCGTTCTAAAATTGATTTATAACTATTTTCAAAACTGGCGCCGGTGCGGTCCAATTTATTTATAAAACAAAGACGCGGCACTTTATATTCGTCCGCGTACCGCCAGTTAGTTTCCGATTGCGGCTCTACGCCGGCAACGCCGTCAAAAACCACTACCGCGCCGTCTAAAACCCTCAATGACCGTTTTACTTCCACGGTGAAATCAATATGCCCAGGAGTATCAATCAAGTTAATTCGGTATTCAAAACTTTTATCGCCATTTTTATAAGTTGGCGTCCAAAAACAAGTGGTGGCGGCGGAAGTGATGGTTATTCCTCTTTCTCTTTCCTGCTCCATCCAATCCATTACCGTGTCGCCTTCATGCACCTCGCCGATTTTATGGGAAACGCCGGTATAAAAAAGAATCCGTTCGGAAACGGTTGTTTTGCCGGCATCAATGTGGGCAATAATGCCGATATCCCGGGTTTTTTCTATTGGATACTGTCGCATATGTCTACAAATTACAAATCATATACAAATATACAAATTAATTTATATTTAAAATTCTTTTTGTTTTAACGCCCGAACTTGTGAAATGAGCAATTATACCTAATTTTAAATCAGTAGCTTTCAAATAAGAGTAGAGTTGCTCAATATCTTTTTTGGAAAAATATTCCCTTTTTTTAATTTCTAAAACCAGTTTATTTTCTATTAAAAAATCTAAAAAATAAATTCCTAAATCTTCGCCTTTATACTTTACTTTTACGCCGAACTGTTCTTTAAATAATACATTCTTATCTTTAAAACTTTTTGCTATCGCTTTTTGGTAAAAATTTTCTTTATGTCCATAGCCGATAGTATTCCAAACATCAAATAATATTCCTGTAATTTTATAGCTTAGTTCCGGATAAATAACTTTATTTTTTTCGTACATTTGTATATTGGTAAAGCATTTGTATTTCGTAGCCCTATCTGGCGAAGTGGGCAAACGCCCTGTTGGCTTCCGCCATTCGGTGAGTGTCTTGCTTTTTCTTAATCGCCGCCCCTTCATTTTTAGACGCGGCAATCAATTCTGAAGCTAATCGTTTTGCCATCGGTTTGCCGCCCTGCTTTTTTGCGGCGTCAATAATCCAGCGGGCGGCTAAAATAAACCTCCGTTCCTGCCGGACTTCTCTCGGTATCTGATAATTCGCGCCGCCAACCCGCTTGGAAGCGACTTCCACCATCGGCGAAGCATTTTCAAACGCCTTTTCAAAAATTTTCAACGGTTCTTCGCTGGTCTCTTTTTTAATGATATCCATCGCCTCATACATAATTTTTTCAGCGATTTTTTTCTTTCCGTCTTCCATCAGATAATTGATAAAACGGCCAACGGCGACATTGCCATATTGCAGGTCCGGCTTATATTCTCTTTTATAGTTATGTTTCTTGCGCATAGTTTTTCGCCCTAATTATTTGAGCGTTTAGCGTTATTTAGGCCGCTTAGCTCCGTATTTACTTCTCTGTTGCTTACGATTATCCACCCCACCGGTGTCTAATACTCCTCTTACTATATGATAGCGGACTCCCGGCAAATCCTTTACTCTTCCGCCGCGAATTACCACTACTGAGTGTTCCTGCAAATTATGGCCTTCTCCCGGAATATAAGCGGTTACTTCCATTCCATTGGTCAATCGGACCCTGGCCACTTTTCTAAGAGCGGAGTTTGGTTTTTTAGGAGTAGTGGTAAAGACCTTAATGCAAACGCCCCGCTTAAAAGGAGAGGTGGAACGAACCGGCCTATTTTGCAGGTAATTAAAATACCGCCCCAAAGCCGGGGATTTAGATTTCGCTGTTTTACTTTTTCTTCCTTTTTTCAGAAGCTGTCTGATTGTAGGCATTGTTTTTAGCTAAATGAATTAGATATTAATATAGCAAATAACATAAATGTTTGTCAATAAAAATAAAAAAACGGGTGTCAATTCCCGTTTTATTTTGTTTTTATTAATTCTTCCGCTACCTCTATAGCTTTCTGCAGCTGAATGTCCTCCGCTTCCGGTAATTTTTCTTCGCCATATTTTAATTCGCGGTTTTTAATCTCTATGGTAGGATTAATACCTTTGCCGTCTACCGCTAACATGTTTTTAGTCAAATAGTATTTTTGCGTTGTTAAATGCAGGCCGACTCCGTTAGGAAGATTGTAATAATATATCTGGACTGACCCCTTACCGAAAGTCCGTTCTCCAATTATTGGCGCCCCGTCCTCTTTTAGCAATCCGGCTAAAATTTCTGACCCGCTGGCGCTTTCCTTATTAACTATTACTACAATTTTTAAATCTGCATATTTACCCCTGTTATATACATTAGAAAATTTAGGTTCAGGAATCCCGTTTCTACCAATTAAATACAAAGGTACTTCAGAATTATTGGACAAAAGACCAAAAACGTCCAAACAATTATCTAAATATCCTCCTCGATTGTTGCGTAAATCCAATATCAAAGCTTTCATCTTTTTTGAATTTTCCGAGTCAAGAGTTTGTAGCTCGCTAACCGCTTTATTAAATTCATTAGTGGTATTGGCGCCAAATTCGGAAATAGCTATGTAACCCAAGTGTTGGCGCACTTTCCGAAAATCAAAGATAGTTTCAATTTCAATAACTACTCTTTTAATTATGATATTTTTAAATACATCGTCCCGTTTAACAATAATTGCAATTTCTGTTCCGGTATTCCCCCTAAGTAAATCCGTTGCTTCATTTTTTAACTTGCCTTCAAAAAGAATTGGTTCAGAAAATGGCGCGGCGGTTGAAATCCCCACTAAAATATCTCCAATCGCGAAACCGGCTTCACGGGCGTAAGTAGAAGTGCTGATAATTACAAACTGCCTTCCATCGTTAGTTTGTTTTAGATTAAATTCAAATCCTGGTCCGCTAAATCTCCCATCAAAATCTTCTGCCACCCTCCTTTGTTCCGGGGGTCCAACAAGATAGGAATGTGTGTCTCCGGGACATAGTTTCATCCCGCCATTAATGATTTTATAGCCGCATTTTTCTATATCATCGGGCTTTTCTATAAAATCTTCATTTATGTGTTCTAAAACCTTCCTAAAAACATTGACGGCTTTTTCTATTTTTTCTTTATTGTCGGGCGATTTTTCCGCATAAATAAAAACTCTTGGAATTAAAGTCAGTATTATCATTATTAAAAAAACCGTCGCACTCCTGCGTTTCATTTTCTTACTCCTATTTTATTTTCAACAAGCTCTGATTACAGTAAATCAAAAAAACAGCGTTAGCGCAAGCGGGTTTGAAAAAACTGCGTTTTTAATACAGTTGGCCTGTAATAAGCCAAAACAGGGTTTGAGCGACCGGAGGAAGAAAATAAAATGAAATCAGCAAAGAAATAATTATTCCGGCGGAGCCCAGCCGCATAATACTTGCCCATTGGCGGGGAAATAAATCCGCGAATACCTTGGAGCCGTCCAGCGGCGGAAAGGGAATAAGATTAAATAAGGCCAAAAAGATATTTATTAAAACAATAAAACTGACTAATTCCAGAAAGAGCGGGGAAACGCCGGCGGATAAAAATAAATAGCTGAATCTTAAAGGCAATCCTAAAATAAACGCGATTAGCAGATTCGCCGCCGGACCGGCAATTCCCACTTTTAAGGAACCGTAACGCCGGTCGGATAAATTATTCGGATTGTAAGGCACCGGCTTTGCCCAACCGATAAAAATTCCGGAGGTTAACAGCAAAAAAAGCGGGACTAAAATCGTGCCAATCAGGTCAATGTGGGCAAGCGGATTTAAAGTAAGCCGTCCCTGATTTTTTGCCGTGTCATCCCCTAATTTATGGGCGACAAATCCGTGGGCAAATTCATGGAAAGTAGCCGAAAGAATTATAACTATGTAAAGAAATAATTTATCCATTTAAAATCTTGGCGGCTTCAACCCTATTCTGTCTTTATATAAATCCGGGTCAATTGTCCTTTCAAAACAAGTTTTTCCTTGCTGGTATTGCCAATTCTGCTGATAAGGTTGCGTTTCCATATAATAAACCGGGGCTGATTTGCCAATACTCGCCACGGATTGAGCCGAGGATAAATTGAAATTGGCGCATAATTCAAAACTAAGTTTTCCTGAAATATTATATCCGTATTCTTGATTGTTTTCAGGGTCAACCGGCGGAATAAAGCCACTGATATCGTTTCGTAAATCCGTTAAATCCGCCGGCAATTGAGCTTTTTGCAGCCAGTAATTAATTATTTCATTCTGTAATATCTGCAGATGATTGATTCGTTGTTCATCAGAATTGACTTGCCGCGCTTTAAGCGGCGAACCGGCGGTAAAAAATCCGAATATCACGCTTGCCAGCATAACCGCCGATATTTTCCAGGCAAGCAAGGAATAATATTTAATATTTAATTTTCCGCGCAAATCAAATAAATAATATCCAAAAATAGTCGCGGATACCGACAGCATAACCAGAACTTTCATCATAAATCTGGCGGTTAATTCTCCTCCTAAAAAACTGTAAACTAAAGCCACTAAATCGCCGATAATTATGGAAGCGGCGGCAAAAAGCGTAAAGTAAACCAGCCATTTCCTTATTTTTGATTCCCGTTTTTCTTCGCTATTCCGATAATCCTGATTTAAAGCCCTCACGGAAAATAAATAAACCGGAAAAACTATAATCAGCGCGGCCATAGAACGGCGAATTGTGTCAGCCACACTTCGGTAATAAGGAAGGTTAAGCGGGTCGGGAAAAAATAAATTTATGTATTGAAATAAAAGCGCGATTAAACTGCCGGCGCTGACATAAAGCGCTATCATTGCTAAAATATGCAAAAACACATCTCGAGGCAAATTTTTGTTTGTCATAATCATATTATAACATAAATTCCCCCGTTATTCATCGGGGGAATCTAATTCTCGTGTTATAAGAAATTTATGATTTATATTCTCTAAACCGTTTACCATTTGAAAACAAATGACAGATAGTTCTCGGATTATCATTTTACCGCTTACATAAAAATACTGCATATCAGCAAACTTCATCCGCTCATCAATCTTCTTGATATGCCAAATTCCGTTAAAATATAGAGCGGCTCCTCCTTCTGTAAATGATTTATGGGTATGTTCTTTGCCCCATATCATAGATATCTTGCCTTGGCTGAAAAAATTAAATAATTCGACGTACAATCCCAAGTTCTCATTTTCAAAAATAACGGAATCGCCGAATTTATCCAATGAGGCAACCGAGCCATAAGCAAACGTCTTGGTCTTTCCGTCTACGATTACTACATCCTCTTTTTTAGGCCTTCCGCTTTCATCTTTTAAAATTATCCACCCCGCTTCTTCAATTTTAATGCGATTTTCCGGGTCTTCAAATCCTTTTGGTATCTCTAATCGCCAATCAGCCATCTTTCCTCCAAATTGCTCTTTAAATGTTCTAATTATATCTTATCACGCTCGCGCCAAAAAATTCAACACTCTAAAAATAAAGCTAAAAATCGGGGCGATGTATTCTTGAAATAGCTCGAACGGAATTCGCTCCTCGTCCCGCTTCGCGGGACTCGGAATGGGCGGACGGGCAAAATGAATTCTGAAGCCGAGAACATTAACAATTTCAAGTTTTTAATTGAGTTAAGTATAACTCAATTCAGTGAATTTTTCAATACATTTCAAATTGAAAAATTCACTGGCTTTGGCGGCAAATTTCTCTATTTAAAAATTTCCTTAAATACAACTTCTAATTTTTTATCAATATCTTCCGGTAGTTTTTCGTGCGGAATTTTTAGATGATCCAAAACTACTTCGAACCGCTTAAATCCACCGTAACTTCTTAATTCAACCCATTCGACTCTTCTGCTATTTAATTGATTTTTATTTGTATCTGAAAGTTTATCTGCCACAAAAACTCTGCTATCTCTTGCAATAACGGCGTCGGCACTTTCAGGGTTGCCTCTTCCCATTAGTTTAACTTCGCACTTGTGTTGATTTTTACCCTCAACCAAATAAAAATCAATCTCCCTTTCAAAATCATCCTCTGCGATTTCTTCACCCCTTATCTTTAGGGAGTAATTACTATCAGATACACCATATAATTTACAGAGCACCTGCATTAGGGGTTTTTCAACTCTCTTGCCAGCTGTGCTCCACAATCCACCCCTTAATGCAGCTCTTTTTACTGCCAATGTATTAATCACGATTAAGCTTTCGCTAACATTTAAATCAACGCTTACTTTCTTAAATTTAATAGTTAATGTTAGATCGATATCATGTTCTGTATCTACTAAATTTTTAATCGCCTCATAAAGAGCATCATAATGTTCATTTGAAGCATCAATCACAATTTCCTTTGTTGAGGAATTAAACATATTGTGGATAGTCTTTTGATTTAATCCCGAATTGATCGCAATATCTCTGGCTGGTAAATCTGGATTAAGAAATTCTTTTTTATACCAATCCACTGTTATATCCTTGTTTTTAAGCTTTGCATCAATAACTTTTTTAAAAAAATCAAGGGCAAATTGTAAAAATTCCGTGTTTATTAGCGTTACGACTTCGATTCTATAATCCTCGCCTTTCAGCAACTTTCTTATTATGTTTTTTGCAACTTGGTCCGTTATTGTCATATTTTTTCTTCGATTAAATTGATGAAAGATTTTATATCTACAAATTTCGGCTCAGAGTTTTTTAAGCTAAATAAATTGGCATTTTTCATTAAATCTTCCTTCATGCGATTTACATATTTTGCCTCTTTCTCGGTTAAAAAGAAATGTCGTTTTAGATTAGCTGCCGCCCTTCCCAGAGTCCCGCTTCCGGCAAATGGATCAAATATTAAATCGTCAGCAAATGAATAATATTGAACAACTCTATTGCATAACTCTATAGGAAAAACTGCACTATGTATTCTGTCAAAAGTCGGGTCAATATGCCAAACATTGGTTGTTTCGTAATTATCTAAAACCTTACTTTTTTTCACTTTTTCCCAACTATATTGATGGATATTCCAATCAATTAATTTATCTGTTTTTTTTCTATAAACCATTAACATCTCGGAAATTGCATTTGGTTTGTACCCCAGCGGTTTTCTGTGTTGTAAAAATCCAGCATTTCTATTTTTAACGCTTGCTTCCGGTTTAACCCATACAATATCGTCAATAAATTGCCAGCCCATTTTTACCAATAACGGGTGTATGTCGTAGGGAATGGGATATCTTCTACTGGCATGTGCCCGGCTTATTCTTGGAATAATAATCGGCGATGTATTAAGTACGAAAAATCTACCTTCTTTTGTTATCCGATGTACTTCTTTAAAAACTTCTTCTAAAAATCTCAAATACTCATCGTAACTTTGGTAAATTGAATAGTCCCTAGCGTTATAATAAGGTGGTGAAGTAAAAGTTAAATGAATAGAATCGTCGGGAACATGTTTTAATGTTTCAACAACATCTCCTTGTACAATTGTATTTTTAAGATAAGCAGGAAATTCGTCATGTTTCCCACTATTGCTTGAACTATAACTTACTCCATTTATCTCTTTCCCAATAACTTCCTTAATCAACTCGTTTGGATGATCGAGCAGCTTAGATAATTCTTTTTTTACGAGATTATTATTTGAAAAAACAAGTAAACCCCGTATAGCCTGCATTACAACTTTTGGGTCTCTATCGGATAATAATTTAATTAAAGTTGGTATTGTTTTTTCATTTCTTAATCTCCCGATTGCGGAAACGGACTCACGCCTAACTTCAGTGCTTTCATCTTGTTTCGCAAAATTTATAAATGTATCAAGCAAAGAGATATCGCCTATTTTTGCAAGATTTTTTAAAGCAAGTGTTCTAATGGTCTCATTCTCGTTATTTAGTAGATTTAATAATGGTTGCTTGCTATACTCATTTTCTAATCTACCCAACTTCTCCAGTACATAAACAATGGTGCTGTCATTTTGATCTTGCAAAAATAATAAGAGAGCTTTCGTATCATTCTTTAAGCTGTCAATCTGTTCTCTATTTATTTGTTTACTCAATACCGATCTATTCATATTTTATTTCATTTCCTAACTGGCGGAGGGTACAGGATTTGAACCTGTGATCCCCTTTCGGAGAAACTTGCTTTCCAAGCAAGCGCACTAGACCGCTATGCGAACCCTCCCTAAATAATAAATTTTATTGTCGGGCGACGGATTATACAAAATCCGTTTAGCCATACATTAGATTAACTTATAACTTTTCTTTTAAATTTTCAATCCGCGGAGTGCCTTCACCCTCTCCTCTACCGGCGGATGAGTCATGAAAAGTTTATGAAAAAATGAAATTTGTTTTTTATTGTCAAACGGGTCATCAAACCATAAATGCGAAGTGGTGTTATTAGCAACGTTAAGCGGCGTAGGGTCAGAAGAAATTTTTATCAGCGCGCTCGCCAGCGCGTCCGGATAACGGGTAAGCAAAGCTCCTGAAGCATCCGCTAAAAATTCCCGTTTTCTGGAAATCGCCAATTGCATCAGCATTCCTCCGATTGGCGCCAAAACAGCCAATAATATGCCGATTAATAAGATTGCCGGATGCATTTTATCGTTTCTGCGTCTGCCCCAGAACATAGAACGCATAAAAAAATCGGAAGCGATAGAAATAAAACCTACTAACACTACCGCCATAGTGGAGACCAGCATATCCCAATTGCCGATATGCGAAAGTTCGTGCGCGATAACTCCTTCCAATTCTGAACGGTCCAGCCGTTCTAAAAGTCCGGCAGTTACCGCCACTACCGCGTGTTCCGGATTTCGACCGGTGGCAAAAGCATTTGGCGCCGGTTCATTTATAATATAAATTTTCGGCGTCGGCAGACCGGCGGTGATGGATAAATTTTCCACGATATTATAAAGTTCTCTGGCGTTTTCTTTGGAAATCGGCCGAGCGTCCGCCATTTTCAAGACAATTTTATCCGAATACCAATAACTGGTTAAACTCATTCCAACGCTAAAAAGCGCAACTACATACAAAATTGCCGGGTCGCCGTAAATCTGGGTAAAAGTCCAGCCAATGCCGATCGCCGCAATCAAAAAAAGCGTGAAAATCAGCCAAGTTTTCCGGATATTGGAATCCTTGTGAGTGTAAAGGTTCATAAATTTAAGCGATTAAAATTTTACTTTCACGGGCTGTTTTTCGGATTCTGATTCTACTTCAAAAAATTTCTGCTCCGTAAATCCGAACGGCTTGGCAAGAAGATTCACGGGAAATGAATGTACCGCAGTATTCATCGCCATTACCATTGCATTATAAAACCGGCGCGATGCCTGAATTTTATTTTCCGTGTCCGCCAGTTCTCTTTGTAAATCCAAAAAATTGGCATTGGCTTTCAAGTCCGGATAATTTTCCGACACCGCAAATAAGGTCTTTAAAGTATTGGAAAGCTGATTTTCCGCCGCCTCCCTTTCCAACGGACTGCCGCCTCCGGAGACCGCCGTACGGGCATTAGTCACATTTTCCAGCACACCCTTTTCATGAGCCATGTATCCTTTTACGGTTTCCACTAAATTAGGGATTAAGTCATATCTTCTTTTAAGCTGGACATCCACATCGGAAAGCGACTCTTTGACGCGATAACGCAAGCGCACTAATCGGTTATAGGTAAAAACTGCCCAAAGCGCCACTGCGCCGACGGCAATATATAAAAAAGTTAATAATTCCATAGTAAATACAGTATACCAAAAAACTAATAAATAAAAAAGGGCTTCTTAAGAAGCCCTTTACACTTTTTTATTTTTTGTTTTATACCAAGGAAGTCCGCCCACCATTTCCACTTCGTAATCTTGAAATAAATTCGGGTAACGCGCTTTTACTTTTTCCGCGATTTTTCCGAAAACCAGTCGGATTTCTTCTTCCGTGCCCGGAGCGGTGCGCATTTCAATTACGTGACGCAAGGTACGGGCATTCACTGACCAACCAATAGTCGTAGCGAGTCCAATTGGCGCTAGTCGGCGCATCGCTGAAGTTAATTCTTTCTTTTCATCAAATTTTTTAAGATTATCCAAGTCTAGCAATTCAGAAAGCTCTGTCTGACGGCGTTCTAAATATTCTATCGTTTCCACAACTAATTGCTTAATTCGTTCACTTTTAGAATGAGATTTAAAACAAGAAGGCATCCAAAATTTCAGCGCAGTAAGACGGACAAAACGCAGACTCTCTTGAGAAATAGCCACACCAACCCTATGTCGAACTAATTCGTGAGTAAAAACCCTGCTGACATTTGCTAAAATGAAATTAAACATGCCGTGTTCCAGAACCGAGCCATGGCCAACTTCCAAAATGTGTCCCAAATATTTGTCGTTGCCTTCTCTTACTTTAGTAATGTTAGGGTTTAACCCCGGTTTCCAACTACGGTAACATAAACGCCCCATTACTTCGGCAATTGCTTCCATATCACTATAGCTATCCGTGCTCCATTCCGAAGCCCCGACATCATTTAAATAAAGAGAGAGTTCATCTTTTTTAATAACCGTTTCACCAATCAAATATATTTTTGGTTCAGTAAATTTCATTGTTCCTCCTATATTATTTTTTTCAAGAACCACTTTTAGCTTATTCTTTTTAAAATAAAAAATCAAATGCCGGTAAATTAAATTCGGGCACCCCAGTTATATTTGCCATAGCAAATATAACTGGGGTTAGATTATTTTTATATTTTAAATAGCTCCGCGAAACACGGAGCTATTTTTTAGGATAACAAAGATAATCTATGTCATCGCCGCTACGGAGTGAAAAGGCGTCGGAAAATGAAGTATTGCCGTAAACATATTTTGGATTAGCCGGTTGGCAATTTCGCCACGCGCTTAAGACCCGTCTCAATACCGAACCCCAGCCGTCCAGATTTTCCGGAGCCAAACCAATAAATTAAGCTCTTATTCTTAAGCAATTTTTGATATCTGGCCGCCGCCATCGCGTAACAGCAATCATTAAGAAAAATAATCTCTTTCCGATGTTCCGCCAAGATTTTAAAAATTCTATCGTAAAAAATGTATAAGCAATCATCGGGGCTCCAGCCATATTTAAGGCCATGACCGGTATAATAAAGCACAAACGGTTCTACGCCACTGCCCGTTAATATCTTTTCCAACATTTCATAAATATTTCCCGCGCCAAAACCTTGATAGCGCTGATGATAGCGATACATCTTATGATATGTTATTTGACTGTCCGCCAATCCCACTTGCCCACGCAGGTAGCTTTGAAATTCCAAACCTAATTGCTGAGCGTCATCCGTACCGCTTATAATCAATGCTCGCATTATTCCCCCCAATCCGTTGGAAATTGCTCTTTAATTCCCAAAGGACAATATCTGGTAAAAACCCCTCCGGGCTTTTGTTGTCTTTTAAGAATTTTATTCTTTACTACAAGAATTTCAGAAGAAAACTTTTCTAAAGTAATTCCTTTTTTTCTGCAGAGGTCTTTCATAAATTCTTTTTCCTGCTCTGTATTATTGCCATATTCAACTAAATAACCTACATAAGATATTTTTAAACGAACTAAATCTCTAAAACAATCTATGCATGGCTCATGAGTTGAAAGGCAATGGCCGCCGGGTATTTCTCTAACACCGGCATAATGTTTAGCATTATGTTCGGCATGATCGCAACGCTTACAATGACCATTGATAAGTAAGCATCCTACTCCGGTGTCTTCACAGTGAGGTTCTCCCGGCAATGATCCGTTATGAGCCATTGCGATTAAAGATTTATCTGCTCGCCACAATCCGGCGCCAACCTGAATTCTGCAAGTGGATCGCGATGATTCTTCACAGATCTGGCTAAAGGCAACTTCTAAAAAACTGGGGCGGCTAATTTCTTGTTCCATTTTTCTCTCCTTTTTCATTGAACTGATTACAATATACAATAAAAAATACCGGTTGTAAATCCCCAGACCTGCTGTTTAAGCGGTTTTTTATTAATATTCTCCCATTCCCGGCATTCCGCCCGGAGGCATGCCTCCCGGCATATTTTTTTCTTTCGGCTCCGGCTTATCCGTAACGGCGGCGCCGATAGTAAGATAAGTCGCGGCAACGGACACGGCATTTAAAAAAGCGGTTTTGGTAACTTTCAGCGGGTCAATAATTCCGGCTTTTTTCAAATCATCGGTTTTATTGGAATAAGCGTTAAATCCAGTCCAAACATCTTTTTTATTTTCCAATTCCGAAAGAATTTTTTGCGAATTCTCGCCGCTATTCTCTACAATGGCGGCCAGCGGCGCCCTTAATGCCTTTTTTAAAATAACCATTGCCGCTTCTTCTTCGGCAAAATTGCTTTTTTTATCTTTTAAATTTTGTAGCGCGTTGAATAACGCTACGCCGCCTCCAGGCACAATGCCTTCTTCCATTGCCGCTCGGGTGGCGGCCACCGCGTCTTCCACTCTTTGTTTTAATTCTTTCTGGGCGGATTCGGTCGGCGCGCCGACTTTGATTACCGCCACTCCGCCGAAAAGTTTTCCAAGCCGTTCCTGCAGTTTTTCCTTATCAAAATCCGAATCCGTTTTTTTAAGCTGGGCGCGGATTTGAGCAATCCGTTTTCCAATTTCTTCTTTTGAACCGTTGCCGCCGACAATCGTGGTATTATCTTTATTCGCAACTACTTTACGCGCCTGTCCCAAACTGCTTAACTCTACCGAGTCCAATTTTCTTCCGATATCTTCGGAAATCAGCTCCGCTCCGGTTACCGCGCAAACATCCTGTAGCATTTCTTTCCGGCGATCGCCGAATCCCGGCGCTTTTACCGCCAGCACGCTGAAAATTCCGCGAAGTTTGTTAACCACCAAAGTTGCCAGCGCTTCTCCTTCCACTTCATCGGCAATAATCACTAATTCTTTCTTTCCTCCCTGCACCAGCTTTTCCAAAAGAGGCAAAAGTTCCTGAACCGAAGTAATTTTTTTATCGGTGACTAAAATATGAGGGTTTTCCAAAACCGCTTCCATCCGTTCGGAATTCGTCATCATATATGGAGAAATATATCCCCGGTCAAATTGCATTCCTTCCACCAGTTCGTAAGAGTTGGCGAGTGTATTGGAATCCTCAATAGTAACCACGCCGTCCCGACCGACTTTGCCCATCACTTCCGCTATCAATTTGCCTATTTCCGGATGCTTTGCCGAAAGCGTCGCCACTTCTTCAATTTTTTTATTATCGTTAATGCTTTCTTTTTGGGACTCTAAGGCCTTAACTACAACGCCGCTTACCGCCCTGAGTTCTTCCGCCAAACGGATTACGTTCAGCCCTTTTTCCCGCACGATTTTTTCCCCTTCTTCCATCATTGAATGGGCAAGAACAATAGCGGTAGTAGTGCCGTCGCCCACCGCATCGTTGGTTTTATCCGCCGCCTGTTTTATCAATTCCGCTCCCAAATTTTCATATTTGTCTTCCAGTTCAATTTCTTTGGCGACCGTAACACCGTCAAAAGTAACCTGCGGCGCGCCATATCCTTTTTCAATCACTACTGCCCGGCCGCGAGGACCCAAAGTCATCTGAACCGCTTCCGCTAACTTATCAATGCCTTTTTTAAGCGCTATCCGCGCATTTTCGTTAAATAAAAGTTGTTTTGCCATGTTTGCTTTATAAACTATCAACAAATAGCGAATCCATGCGAATATATGAATTTACAAATTCGTTTATTCGTAAATTCGTAAAAAATTCGTTATTCGATGATGGCTAAAATATCCGCTTCCTCCCCGACTAAATATTTTTTGCCGTCGACTTCCAGCTCGTCAGGGCCGTATTTTTTAAATAAAACTAAGTCCCCGATTTTTACGGACATAGGAACCCGTTTGCCGTGTTCGTCCAGTTTTCCCGGGCCAACCGCCACTACTTTACCCCTGATTGGTTTTTCTTTTTCTGCCGTATCCGGAAGCACGATGCCAAATTTAGTGGTCTTTTCCTCGTCCAGCGGTTCAAGAAAAACTCGGTCATTTAATGGTTTTAGATTCATGCATATCAACGGATAACGAATCAATACGGATAAACTAATATACGAATTCGTTTATTCGGATATTCGTAATTTATTCGCTATTCGATGGTTTATTACGACCTTACTGTATTTATCAGTCTACGCCAAAGAGTGATAATTTGTCAAATGATATAACTGCCGCAAGAAGTGGTGGGTAACAAAAAATCCCCGTGTTAACAAGGATTATTTTTGGGTGTTAAGAACGGCAGACATTACATCCGGTATTTCTTTTGATAATTTATCAAGAGCTGTCTTTTCCCCGCTAATTAAATCCGCGATTAAAAGAACTTTAACATCTGGATATTTGTCTTTATGCAAAAGCGCTTTTTCAAAAATCGCGATATACGGTTCAATTTTTGAAAAAATGTCCAGTAATTTCTGATAATCGTCTTCCCGCCGGAGAATTTCGTATAAATTATGCTCTCGCGCAATGGCCTTAAACCCATTTCTAATTTCTTTATCATTAATAAACAGCCGAATATTTTTATAGCGTTTCAAAATAGAATAAAGATGCCGTTTCAAGCTTTCGCTGTCAGGTAAATAATGGTCTCTATATTTGGGCTTTTTTGATTTCCACCGCAATCTTTTTAATCTTGCTTCCAGCGTTACCTCGTCTAAAATCCTGAATTTCTTTACCTGAATCAATATCTTTCTGCCGGTTTGTTCGTCTATAACCGTAATATCAATGCCGGCGGCATCGCGTTTTTTGCTCGGAATAGAGTGCATTACGGAAAATTTACGGCTATGGACTTCCGCCCATGTAATTACTCCCCGATGAGCTATAATTTCCGCCACTCTATCGGGATATTCTTCACAAACGGGACAAAGATGCTTTATCAATTAAATCTCCTGTGTCAAATATACTATAACTAAGATACTATAATTTATTTTTTATGTATAGCTCTATCCGTTTAGTATCAGAGTGAAACTCTAATTCATTATCGTTATAAATAATGCGCGGCTTGTAACCGGATTGTTTTTTAATGCTATTTTCAATCCGCATTGTTTGAACAGCTTTTAATAATTTTTCCGTCCAGTCCGCCCAAATGCCAAACCATCGCCACTCCCAAAATCGTTTTAAGAATCCTTTCTTTTTATATACATGTCTCTTATCAGTTATATACATTCTTCTTTCTTGAAGCCAATCCGCATTGGCGTCAAAAAATTTTTGGATAACTTCCGGCTCGCCATAAACCGGAACTAAGTTTTGATAAAGATTTTTCCAATACTCATTATGTGGCGGTGATAAACGGTAAGCCGCCGGCGTCACAAAATGATTAAAGCAAATTTTATCCCGCCACTTTTTAGAATTATTTCCTTTATGAACAGCGCGCCAGCCGAACATTCCAAAAATTAACCAGCAAAAAAATCTGACGGTGAAAATTCTTCCCTGCCGTACGCCGACAATCACGTCAAAATCCGAATTTTCATTTACGTTTCCAGTTGCCAACGACCCGGCCGCTAAAACAAAATCCACAAACGGAATAAGTTTAAACGGCCAAACTTTGCCTAAAAACTTCTGCCATTTTTGATTATATAAATTATCCATTCTTATAAATTATAAAATAAAAGCGGCTCATTTGCATTAAGCCGCTGTTTAAATTTATTTATATCCGGTAACGCCGTTTGAATCATCGGAGTCAAATTTAGTTTTTTCCAGTTCTTTTTTCCGCAAGATATTCAGCATTTGCGACAAAAGATACAGCACGGCAATTGGAAAAACAATGTAATTGAATACCAATAATAAGAACATTAAAAACTCTATAACCGAATTTGCTGGCTGGACAGACATCTAACCCCCCCCTATTTATTTCTTTATGCGCTAAAAATAGCATAACATTTGATGTTTTTAGATACAACTCTTATCTTATCAAAAAATTTTTTAAAACAGTTAAAATCCGCATAACTAACGGTAATATTATTATCTCCCGTACTATCCTATAGGATAGTACGGCGGAATAACGGAAAGATTTTAAATCTTTTTTCAAAAAAAAGTCGACGCGGGGTCGACTTAATTTTTATTCCCATCTAAAACAACTTCAAATTTCAGATGATGATTGTCACAATATTTTTCTAAATCAGTTAACTTATGAAATGGCAATCGTACAAACATTTTTTTTCCGTCAAAACCTAAAATATCTCCTCCTAACTGCAGCCCAAGCCAATTTTCTTTATCATCATAATTTAAAAGCTTTTCAACCCCACCATTGTAGTTAAGCTTCAAAGAAGGTGTATTTTCAGTAATTGCCACAATTTCAACAATAACGCCCCTTCTTGCTTCCATTTCAAGCAAAGGGTCGTAATATTGCAAAGGCCATTTTTGACAAAGCTTACCTAATTTACAAATAACTTCGTTCCGGTTTTCGCCTTCCTTTGAATTTACATCCCACTGTAACCCGCACATGGAGTAACCAATAGTTCCAAACTGCCATACCTGGTGAACCAAACCACATTGAGACAAATCATTCCAAAGTTTTTTGCTCATTTCCCGTTTCCATGAAAAAAAAGAATTTGTGGATTTTAAATACCTCTCTTCATCTTCGGTAGCAATAAAATAAACTCTAATACATATTCTATTATTTTTCTCCATCTTAACGCTTCTCCTTTTTACTTTTCAAGGTTATGGATAGAGTATAAGACAACTACGGATTGATGTCAATAAGATTTCTATTCTTCTTGCGCTGCTTCCGGCCGTTCCAAAAGCTCCGGTTCAATTTCCATTGCCTCACCGGTTATTTTTAAGACATCCTTGTCAATTTTTCCCAGTTCTTTATAAGCGCTGTTATACATACTGACTGAAGTGCCAAGATGCGTTCCTAATTTCTGCATATAGGTTTCGTAACTGGATAAGTGCTTGCCGAGCATTTCCACCCGTTTACGGATTTCTTTGGCGGATTCTTCAATCTGCAAAGCTTTCAAGCCCTGCAAAACTGTCTGTAAATACGCCAAAAAAGAAGTCGGCGAAACAATAATCACATGCCGATCTCTAAAAGCGTATTGAATCAAATCCTGCGTGTCGGATTTCACCGTCCCGACTTTATTTATCAGCAAATCGTAATAAATCGCTTCCGCCGGAATAAACATAAAAGCAAAGTCCATTGTCCCCTCTTCCGGTTTCACATATTTTGAGGTCTCATCAATTCGGTTTTTTAAATCCTGCTTAAATGATTTTTCCAGTTCTATTTTTGAATCCTCGTCGCGAGCATCCAAAATCCGGTTATAATTTTCCAAACTGAATTTGGAATCAATCGGAATGACTTTGTCCTGAACAAAAATCACCGCATCCACGATGGTACCGTCTTTAAATGGATACTGCATCTGATACCGTCCCGGCGGCAAAACATTTTTCAAAAGCGTTTCCAAATAATATTCACCAAGCACGCCTCGCTGTTTGGGATTTTTCAAAATATCTTGCAAACTCTGCAATTGGTCCGCGAAACTCACTACCTGCTTATTGGTCTCATCCAATTTAGTAAGCTGTTGGGTAACATCCCTGATAATTTTCGCGCTTTCGCTGAATTGCCTCTGCATTATTCGGCTGGATTCTCCAAGCTTCGCGTCCACCGCCCGCGCTACTTCGCTAACCTGATTTTGAAGCATTAAAAAAGAACGGTCATCAATTTTATGCTCCGTTCTTTGATTTTTTAAATACAAAAAAAGCAAAAAAAATCCGGCAATTATCGCTCCTAAAATAATTATTGAAGACAAATCCATCCCGTTATTATAACATAAAAACTGTCCGCAACGCGGGACAGTTTTTAAAATTAAACTTATCTTAAATTCATTAATCTCATCAGTTCAACCGTCAAGCGAGTAACCCAATCAACTGTCTGCCAATACTGCGGAGCAATTACGATAAAAAATAATATAAGAAATCCCGCGAGAACAAATACCGCAACTACTTTTTTAAATTTCATATTCCATTTTTCAACCGGGCAAAAAATAATTTTATGTACCGCGGATCTTTGTCCAAATTACGGATGCCCAATCGCTTTTCCAGTTCTTCAAAAGGCATTCCGGAGTTAAAAGCGATTTCCACATTGCGATTTTTGCTCCATACCCATTGAGCAACATCCTGCTCTATTGCCCTGCCGTCCGAAACCCCGTTATCAAGAATTACCGCCTTATATTTTCCTTTTTGAAAAGAACTTTTAAATTCCGCTATAGACCCGACAAATTCACAGCAGAAATTTTCACCAACCCTATCTGCTATCAGTTGTATAATATTCTGAATTTCTTTATCATCTTCTAAAACCAGTACCGAAATATCCGAACCTTGTCCGCCGCGATTCCGATTACCGCTCATTATCCACCTCCCTAACTGCTGAAAATAACTGTATCTATTATATAACTAATTTTAAAAACTGTCAAATTTAAATCACCGCCAAACCGGCGCTAACCAAAAGAAATATGCCTATAGCGTCAAGCAAAAACGTTATAGCAATAAATTTCTTCGTGCTCAAACGGTAAATTCCAAGAATTCCCACACCTAATTCGTCCGGCAAAGGCGAAGCAATAATTAACGCCCCAATAACCGGCCCCAACCAAGCGAAATATTTAGTATGCGCAATATAATGCGCCCGGAAAATGGAATCGCCGCCTATTTTTTGAAAAATTTGCCTTAATTCATCTGTTAAACCGTCTTTAAAAAACTTAAAAATCAAGTAATCCCCTATTATGGACCCTAAAGCCCCGAATAATGTTACTAAAAATATATTATGACTGTCGGCAAATAATACCAATACCGTCCCGGCTGGCACCACCGTAAAGGTAGAAACAAAAAATATTCCGGCAATAAACGCTCCAAAATATCCGAATTGACTTAAAACATCAATAAACTGCCGTAAAACGCCGGTATAAAAAAAGAAAAAAGTAACGGATAAAATACCGATAAATACAGCCAAATTGGAATATTTTAAATGATGATTCATAAATTATTTAATTCTTTTTGATATTTCTTTTTAACCGCTTCAAACGCGGCTTTATCTTTTTCATTGACTGGCTCGCCGGGCGGAATTTTTTCTTTAAACGGATTGATTAATGCCCCGAATTTATGCATTTCGTAATGAAGGTGCGGACCGGTGGAAAGTCCGGTGGAACCGACATAGCCGACAATTTGTCCTTGCGCCACTTTGGTTCCAACCCGAATGCCTTTTGCTAAAGAAGAAAAATGGCCGTAAACCGTCGTATACATTTCATTGTGGCGGACCTTGACGGAAATTCCATAATAGCCGTTCCAGCCGGCCTGGACTACCGTGCCGCCACCAACGCTGACTGCCGGCGTGCCGGCTGGAGCCGCATAATCAATGCCCCGATGAGGGGAAACCTGATTGGTAATAGGATTCAGCCGGGCGTAAGAAAATCCGGAACTGATATATTTATATTGAAGCGGGGCTTTTAGAAATACTTTTTGCACCGAATTGCTATTTTCATCATAATAACCCGCTTTGGTATTTTCGCTTTCGTAATAGAATCCCTGAAATTTCTCGCCGTAATTATTGAATTCCGCCGCCAGAATCTTGCCGGGATGGCTATAAACGCCGTCACGGTATTTTTTTTCATAAATAACTTTAAAACTGTCGCCTTTTTGGATTTGGGCCGCGAAATCAATCTGCCAGGCAAAGGTCTCCGCCAAAGCCAACGCTAGCCGTTCATCTAAATTCTGTTCCACGATAGTTTGGTAAAGCGAATTCTCAATTACCCCTTTGGCGCTGTCAATTTTAACCGAGTACTCAATCGGAGTTTTTTCCGCCTGCCAATATTCCGCAGTGGTAGTGGATAAATTTTTAACCGACAATTTTTCATCACGGTCTATTTCATAAACTAATTCTTTAAGCGCGCCATTTTTATCGTAAACAAATTCCAATTTTTTTCCAGCGGCAATGCTCGCCAAATTATAAACTTTCTTGGCGCCGTCTAAAATCGCGTTCGCGGTATCGGTCGCCACGCCGGTCTCGCTCGCCATAACGCTAAAAGTCGCCCCTTGAAGAATTTCTTTTTTTACTACCAAATCGGCGTCTTTTTTAAATAAAAATTTATCGCCATTGCTAAGAAAATATGAAAGCCCAAGCACTCCGATTGCCAGAAATATTTTAAATAAGATATTCATAAATTATGATTTAACCAGATGCTCAAGCGCATAACTTAAATTCGCTCCCACTTTTTTCCCGGGATTAAAAATGTTTTGCAGGTCAAAAATCCGCTTAGTTTCCTCAAATAATTTATAAACCTCTCCTCCATACATTTTTTTCAAATATGGACTGCGAATTAATCCGTCGTTATGCTCGGCGGTAATGGAACCGCCGAATTCTAAAACTAAATCATAAACTTTATCGGACAATTCTTTAATAATCTCGCGATTTTTGGAGTCGGCCAAATCCATCAGCGGAATAATATGAAAATTGCCGTTTCCGATATGGCCGGCAATAGTATAAGTAAAATTGCCGTAAGAATCCAGAATTTTATTCAATTTCGGAAAAAATTCCGGCAATTTTTCCACTTGAACGATAAAATCGTCAATAAAAGGCGCGGTTCGCTTGCCTTTAATGCTTTTTCTTAACAAATTAAAACTTTCTCTCCTGATAGTCCAATATTTTTTTGCTTCCGCCTCATTTTTGGCAATATGAAATTTAATCGGAAACGGCTTAAGTTCTTTCCGCAAATCATCTAAACGGGAAATGATTTCCTTTTCATCATCGCCGGTAAATTCCGCCAAAAGCGCCAACTCCGGCATTCCGCCGGTAAGAAACATCCAAAATTCCGGCAGAAATTGCCAAACCAGTTTAAGGATATTTTGTTTTAACGATTTGATGAAGCTCGGCAAAAACTTCAAAGCCAATTTTAAAGTATGGCTATCAAACGATTCAAAACTTTCCGGCTTAAATCTCATAACGGTTTCTGCCACGCCGACTAACGGCTTTAAGTCCTTTAAAAAAAGCACCGCTAAACGGGAGTATTTTTTAGGCGTAATAAGACGAAAAGTAATCTCGGTAATAATTCCCAGCGTACCCTGTGAACCGGCAAATAATTTAGTTAAATCAAATTTATTTCCGTCCCAAACATTCCAAAGATAATAGCCGGCGGAATTTTTTGATACTTTCGGCTTAGCTTTTTGTAATAGCTCCTGATTGTCAAAAACCAGTTTGGATATTTTTCTATAAATCTCTCCTTCAAAATTTGTTTCTTTTAACTTTTTCTCTAATTCTTCCCGGTTAAGCGGTTTCAAAATATATTCATTGCCATCGCTTAATACCGCTTTCAATTCCAAAATATAATCTTCCGTTTTCCCGTACGCAAGAGTTTTTTCTCCTCCGGCATTATTGGCAACCATCCCGCCAACCGCGCAAATTTCTCTAGACGCCGGATAACTCGGCAATAATAAGTTTTTTTTCAATGTTTCTTTTTCAAAATCGCGGTAAAAAACACCCGGCTGTGCCCGCGCGTAACCGCCTCCGTCCCCGTAAGAATCTACTTCGTAAATTTTATTAAAATGTTTGGTAAAATCAATCACGATTGATTCTCCTAAATCACCGCCGGTCATATCCGTGCCGCCGCACCTTGCTGTTATAGACAGCAACGCAAATTCAGGCAGACCAAGAGCGGATTTACGCCGACTGATAAATTGCACGAGTTTTTTAATGTCTTCAGAATCTTTTGGAAAAACTACTGTTTCCGGCTTTACTTCAAATAAACTGGCGTCACGGCTGTATTTTTGCAAAGTTTTTTCGTCATTCGCAATTTCTCCCTTGATAAATTCTTTAAGCTGATTAGTTAGCATATCTTTTTATTATAATCTAAAAATTTTTATATAAAAATACGAACGCCTGCATGTTACCATGCAGGCGTTTTACTTAGATACCCAAATGCTTAAGAGCCCAAGTATCCTAAGAATTACAGGAGAAGACCTGGTCGCCCCCACCCCACTCACGCAGATCCTCGACCGAGATGGCGCCGACGAACCAGCCAGCGCCGTGCCAGCGGACGCTCACCGCCCAGGGCACTCCTTTGACATTGTAGACATAGAAGATGTTCGCGGAGCCATTGGTCAGGAGCTTTCCGAACTCGACATTGGGTTGCTTTTTGAGGAGCTCCCAGATGCTGGCGAGAGTCGTATCGTACTTGCTTCCCAGTTCGTCCAGGATCGGCTTGTCCAAGGAGTTCTTCTTGAGCTTGCTAATGCGGAGGGTGATTTTTCTTTGTGGGTCTTCCACCTTACACAGGAAGTTCTCTTTGAAGTTGTCTCCGATCGCGGTGATCTTTACCTCTTTGCTGTTCGTGGTGAAGTGTTGATTGGCTAAGAACTTGCCGGTGGATGAAACTTGGACAGTGCCAAGTGAATCCAGGAGCGCGGAGACTGCCGCGTTTCCGAACTTTCCCCTAATCACGTTCTGAAGCGCAGCCATCACTACATCAAACAACAACGTTCCTTCATCAGTTCTGCGGACAAGCTCATCCACTCGTCTCCGCAGTTGTCCATATTGTTCGTCGGTGACACATTTTTGCGTCATAACGATACCTCCTGTTTTTTATTTGCCTGACGGAACTTCTGACAGTATAGCATGATTAGAGTTATTTTGTCAAAAGAAACGCATCAAGAATTTGCTTAACCGCGGAATAGGGCTGGGCGCCGTTAATGACTAATTTTTGCCCGCTTTTGGCAACAACAATGCTGTAAGGAGTGCCACTTCCTCCGGAAGCAACCGCGTTTTGATAATCCTTTTCCACTTTTTCCGCGTATTTTCCGCTATTAACACAGCTGTCAAATTTCTGGCGGTTTAATCCGACATATTCCGCGATATTGGATAATTCTGAAAAAGCCAAACCATTATTAGACGGCGTAACTTCAAAAAGCCGGTCTAAGTACGCCCAAAACGTCTCGTTGCCGCCTAATTCCGCGGCGCACTCGGTCGCTTCCGCTTCTTTGCGAGCTTTTGGATGCAAAGAATCCAAGGGAAAATGGCGATACACCCAAGCGACATTATTGCTATATTCATCGGTTACTTGCCGCATCGTATCGTGAAATCTTTTGCAAAATGGGCATTCAGTATCAGAATATTCCACCACGACCGCCTTTGCGCCTAAATTGCCGCGAATATGGTCAGAACTGCCAACAAGACGCAAATTTTCTGTCGGCGCTCCGGAAGGAGCGGAATCGCCCAGCGCCTCTCCGACATTGGCCGGCTGAACAGAATTTCTGCCGGTCGCGTAAATAACCGCCAAGGAAATCATCGAGCCGGCGATTAAAATCGCCGCCGGCACTGTTAAAAAATTTTTACTTTCGGGCAAAGAACCGTTTTCCATATTAAAATAAATTATACAAAACTTTTTTTATTTATGCAAGGCAATTACGATAAAGAAAAAACCGCTTATTTAAGCGGTTTTAACCTGCCTTCTTTAATATTTATTTCAAACTGTTCCATAACACCTTGCGCCATTTTTTTAATTTCTGGAGGTATCTCCTGTTTTTGTAATTTTAACACAGTTGCATTGGCTATCGGCTCAACTAAACGATCTGGGTCTAACCTTTTTATTTCTTTAAGTACGACATCACTTCCTACTCCAATTTTGCTACAAATATATTTTGCATTTACAAAATGACATTCTCGTAATAATTGATAAAAATAAACTCCACGATGTCCCTCGACAAGTCCGCCACACGATTCCTGAAGTTTTCTATATACTCTTTCAAGTTTAAGAACTACCCAGAATAACGTTTCGGCATCTTTTTTATGGTCTTGTTTTGCCACCTTATTCTCCTTTCAAAGTTATCTGATTCTATTATATACCTCATTAAATAGGTGTCAATGCTATCCGTTAAATCTATTACTTGCCGTCAACCGCCAATGCTTTTCTTTTGCTGAATACGAAAATATATAAAATATCAAGAATGGCTAAAGTGTTCAAAAGCAAAATTACGATAAACCACCATTTATCGTTTTTCTGCGCCGCAGTCCACAAAGCAACGCCTTTCCAGGGAATAGTCCAAAGAACAATCAACGCCAATAATAAATTGTTTTGCAATATGGTTTCCATCTTGTAGTGAGTACTTCAATTTTACTCAGTATAAACTTGTTGAACTATCTTGTAGTGAGCTTGTCGAACTATAAAACTAGCCGGAAACTTGCGGCAATCCTAATTTACTTTTAATTTCTTTCATTTTGGCAACGACCTGTTTTTTTGCTTTTTTAAAACCGGAATTTAAAATAGCATTTAGGATTGAGGGTTGATGGTTGAGGATATGGAACGATTTTAACGAATTAACGACAACTTTTGCCAAATCCGTCTTAAACTCCCCATATCCCTTGCCGTAATATTTTTTCTCCAATTCCATCACGGGTCTTTCGGATAGCTCCGAATAAATACTTAAAAGATTGGATAAGCCCGGCTTATTTTTTTCGTCATATTTAATTTCACTGCCGGAATCAGTTACCGCGCTTTTTATTTTTTGCATTATTTCTTTTTCTGAATCGTCTAAAAATAAACACCCGCTCGGCAATGTTTTGGACATTTTCTTCTGTGGGTTATCCAAGCTCATAACCCGAGCCGTTTTGGCAAGAATTGCCTGCGGTTCAATAAAGGTCTTGCCGAATTTATTATTAAATTTCCGCGCTAAAGTCCTTGCCAGTTCCAGATGCTGAAGCTGGTCGTCGCCAACCGGAACGAATTTAGCATCATATAATAATATGTCCGCCGCCATCAAAAGCGGATAAGTAACTAACCCCATATTAATATTATTGGGGTCGTTTTGAGCTTTATCTTTAAATTGGGTCATTCGGTTTAGTTCGCCAGGCGGAGTTATAGTACTTAAAATCCAAGTTAGTTCGGTTGATTCCGGCGCTTGCGACTGAACAAAAATAACCGATTTTTTTGGGTCAATACCGGCAGCTAAATATGACTGCGCCACGGCTAAAATCTCCTTTTCTTTTTGTTTTGGAGAAAAATCAATCGTCAAAGAATGATAATCGGCAATGAAAAAATAACACTGATATTTCCCGCTATTCTGCAATTCCACAAAATTTTTAAGCGCGCCCAAATAATTACCGAGATGCAGACGGCCGGTGGGCTGAATACCGCTTATGAGAATAGGTTTCATTTTTATTAAATGGTGAATGAGACATGGAGCATGAATATTTTAACATGTCGCTTGTCGCTTTTACCATTACACTTCTATTAATACCGGCAAAATCATCGGCCGGCGTTTAGTTTTATTATACAGCAGTTGCCCTATTTGGTCGCGCACCAATGTCTTCACATAATCCGGGTCAGGATGCTGATGTCTCGGAATCCGGGAAAGCAATGACTTAAGTTTTATCCTAACGTCATTTATTAATTCCTTATTTTCTTTAAGATAAATAAAACCGCGGGAAATAATATCCGGAGTTTTAAGAAGCTGGCCGTTTTCCCTGTCAATGGTGGCAATCACCACCACCATTCCCTCTTCAGACAAGTGGAGACGGTCACGAAGCACCACCTCTTCCACATCGCCGATGCCAAGCCCGTCCACCATTACATAATTGGTAGGAACCTGTTCTTTAGTGACAGTAAACGAGTCCTCGCGCAGTTCAACGACTTGGCCGTTATCCAAAATAACGGCATTTTCTTTCGGGATGCCGACGCTTTGGGCGATTTTTACGCAGGCCTTAAGTTTAAAATAGTAAGCATGCACCGGCACCAAAAATTTCGGCTTTACCCAGCGGATTACTTTTTCAACATCATCATGAAAAGCGTGGCCGCTGGAATGAATGTCCAGCAATTTGGAATTGTACACCTCGTCCACTTGCCGGGAAATATTATCCTGGAGAAGCTGGACGCTCCGTTCGTTGCCGGGCACTACCGATGACGAAAAAATTACTTCATCACTTTTTTTGAATTGAATATGCTTATGCTCGCCGTTAGCCATGCGGGTAAGCCCGGCATTCGGTTCGCCTTGTCCACCAGTGGAAAGAATAAGAATTTTTTCATCCGGATATTGATGGACTTCTTCAATGGCAATAAAAGTGTCTTTTTTGACCTTAATGAAGCCAAGCGACTGGGCGATGGAGATATTGGTCTTCATACTGCGCCCGTTTAGAGCAATCTTTTTGCCAAGTTTTTCCGCGATTTCAATAATTTCCCCAAGCCGGGTAAGTAAAGAAGCAAAAGTGGTGATAATCAGCCGCCCCTTCGCGTTTTTCATAAGTTTCTCCAATTCCTCAACTACAATTTCTTCCGACAGCGAATGGCCGGGAAGGTCGGCATTAGTGCTGTCAATGAAAGCGGTATGGATATTCATAGAGCCGAGCCGTTCAAAGACATCAGTATTAACAGTTTTTTCCGAACGATCGTATTCAACGCGGAAGTCCCCGAAATGAACCATTTTTCCAACCGGGGTTTCCAAAATAAATCCCACCGCGTCCGGAATTGTATGGTCAACATAAAAGAATTCCGCGGTAAAATTCTCCGATAAGACCAATCTATTCCCGCCCTTAACTATTTGAAATTTCGGCTTAGGAAGATTAGGAAATTCCTGAAACCGCTTTTCAATAAGCATTTTGGTGATTTCCACGCAATAAATAATCGGATTTCCCAATTTTTCTATCAAGTAAGGAAGAGCGTGAATATGGTCGTAATGCCCGTGAGTCAAAATAATTCCCTTGATATTCTTCCTCTTCGGCTCTAAACAAGTAATGTTCGGAATAATGTAATCAATTCCCGGAGTTTTTTCTTCCGGAAATTGGATGCCGACATCAACCATTATAATTTCGTTTCCATACTCAAAAAAAGAACAGTTGCGCCCAATTTCTTCCAAGCCGCCCAAAGCGGAAAAACGCACTACCTTGCCGTCCTTGCTGCTTTCGGCTGTTTTTATCCGCAAAGGCGGCGGAGACACCCGCGCCCGCTTACTTGCCGATTTTTTAATAGTTTTAATCATAAATTTATTTAATGTAATTTTTGTTAATTGTGATTAAGTGCCGGGGGTGGGATTCGAACCCACATGGTCTTGCGACCGCTGACTCCTGAAGCCAGTGCGTCTGCCAGTTCCGCCACCTCGGCATTTACTTGAACACTCTCTTTGTGTCTAAATACCATTTCTCCACGCCGCTAAAACGGCGCGCCGGAGTGTTGATTGTTTCTTTTTCAAGCCCACCGAAATTTTTCGGAGCGGCATATAAATACTTTGGAGAATACAAAAAGAGCGCCGGGCTGTCTTCGGCTATAATTCTCTGCAATTGCGCCAATTCCGTTTTTCTGGACTCCGCGTCCGTATTTCTGCGGATTGACTCTAACAAAGAATCGACCTTTTTATTTTCATAAAGCGCCAAATTAAAACCGGGATAAAACCGTTCCGACGAATGCCAAAAAGAGAAAATATCCGGATTGCTGTTTAGGATATTGCCGAAAATCAGCATTTGGTAATTTCTGGTTTTTATCACTTCATTGACAACGTCGGCTGGGTCAAGAATAATCGGAGTCAGCTTCACTCCTATCTGCCCCCAGTCCTCTTTTAAAATATCCACGGTCTTTATTAAAAACGGTATATTTGGAACTACGATGGAAAAATCCAATACTTCCTTTTGTTTGCCGATATTTTTCTCCCTAAATTTAGTTTCTTCATTAACAACCCATTTATCTTTACTTAAAACCTCTGACGCCATACTGACAGAAAATTTTAAGGACGAAGAAGTAATTTCCTCGCTGTATTCTTCCATCAGCGGAAGAATGGGCGAATTTACCGGAAACGCTTTTCCCCTCAGGGCTTCCCGGACTAATTTTTGCTTGTCAGTCGCCAAATTAAGGGCGGCTAAAACGCTTTTAAATCCTAAGCTCGGCTTAGCGCTTTTATTGATAAAAACCGCGTAATACTGGGGAACGCTCTTCTCCAAAACTTGGTGGCTTAGAGTTAACTTGCCGGCATCATCGGGATTTAAGCCGCCGAAACCGTCTATCCGCTTCGCGTTAAAAGCGCGGATAAGGCCTTCGCTATTTTCATAAAACTTCACCTGGAAATTTTTGATAAACGGCTGCTGGCCGGAAAAATTTTCATTGGCTTCCAAATAATAATCCGTTATAAATCCGTCTTTTCTCTTTTTGAAAGACGCGAATCTATACGGCCCGCTTCCTATCGGCTCTAAATTAAAATCGGAAAGATAAAGATTGGCGGCCGGAAGGGCGCCGAAAATGTGCCGAGGAATTACTTTAAATTCTTTAAGATTATCCAAGAAAAAAACATACGGAGTTCTCAGGGTAAACTCTATTTCCAATTCGCTGATTCGGTTGGCGATTACTCCCTGCCAGGTTAAAAACAGCGGAGAACGGCTTTCGGTATTTTGAATGGCGTCTATGGTAAAAATAACATCGTCGCTGGTAAGCGGCTTGCCGTCACTCCATTTAAGGTCGGTCTTCAAAACTACATTCCAAGTTTTTCCGTCATCACTGACTTTATGATTTTCGGATAATTCCAATAAATTTCCGAATAGCAATTCAACCAAATCGCGGTCCGCATCCGCACTGGCTATAATCGGATTCACCTTGATTGGCTGGCCAACAATTCCCTCGCGGTACAAACTGCTTTTCACCGGAACTTCAACGGTTTTCACGTTAAAAGCCGAAAGAGCGAGCAAAAATCCGGATACAGCAAACATAAACAGAGCCACCAGAAAAATCCGGCGTTCCTTTTCGGTAAAATTAAAATAAATTTGATATAAAATATTCATCAGTATGCTCCTGGTCTCCTGCCAAACAGCAATTATGCTAAATGCCAAAATTAAAGCGAAAAATAATGTTGCTAAATATATATTAAAGAAGCAGGTCTGCGAGCGCGAGTAAGGCAAAAACAACGGCAGACGCGATAGTTGCCCAAAAAACGAATTTTTCCAGTCCTCGGCGGGTCTGATAAAAACTGCCTTCACCCCCACCCCCAAGAATTCCGGACAAACCCGAAGTCCGCTCCTGCAATAAAATCAGCGCTATTAATATGATTGAAACAACTATTTGGGCAATGGCTAACATAAAATTAAATTCTTTGTTTATACAATGATCGCGCTGAAAAACTCAATACTATATTAACAAAAGTAATAAGAAGCGTTGCATATATTAAGGGTTCTGTTCCTGTAATTGTAACATTTACAATGAGGATGTCAAGCAGATAAAGCATTCCGGCGTTTATCACCAGAGTAAACAGACCGAGCGTAAGAAAAATTATCGGAGACAAAATCATCTTTACTAACGGTCGTAGGTATAAATTAATCAGGGTAAAAACACCGGCGACAATCAGCAAATTAATGAAATTATCGGAAATTTCAAATCCGACGATAAAATTGCCCGCCAAGATAATCGCCACCAAATTGGAAAAAAAGGAAAACACAATTCTTGATAAAAACCTCATATTTTTAATTATAACATAAAAAGCCAGCTGGACTTTTTTAATAATATTTGATAACATAGTTCCAGTTCCCAAAAAGTAAAACTTTGGAGGAATAATGCCAAGAAAGGGGCGGTGCGATTGCGGGAGCGAATGTTTTCCTTATTTCGGCATAAACAAAGAAATTATAAGAGCCGAGCTTAAAAAACAATACGGAGAAAATGCGCCTTATAAGCCGGGAATGTATGAACTTTATGAACACTTAGCGATAGAAAACAGAGTTAATAAACTTTTTAGTGACGCCGGTATAAATCCCTTTCCGTCAGTTGATGCCGAAACCGCGCTGAAGATACTTGATTGTCCGCTGGAAAAACTCCAGCGGACAATAAACGCTAAAAAACTTAGTGCGAGAATAACTTCCAGCGGCCAGATATTTATCAGAATTAATGATCTCTGGCATTATGCCGTTAAAAAAGAAAGAAACCGTTTGCTAAAAATAAAGCCCGACCCGTATCCATATAATAAAAGCTGGGTTAAGGCCGAAAATACAATCGCGGCTAAATTCACAAAAACGCGAGTGGCGGTTTTTCAAGAAGTTACCGCGTATCGCGCCGCGCAAATTATCGGTTGCCACACCAGCACGATTACCCGAGCGGGACGTACTTGGAGAATTCGGTCGCGGAGAGTCGAAAATGAACATCGTATTCCGATTATAGAACTCTGGCATTATGCTAAAAATCTTGAAGTTCGCCGGTTAAAAAAACTCTCTAACAAAAACCGCCTTTAATCAGGCGGATTTTTTATTTCAGCTTTTTCAATAAACTCTCCCCCGTCATTTCCGGCGGTTTGAGAATTCCCATTATTTCCAAAATAGTCGGCGCCACATCGGCTTGAGTGCCGGCAATTTCTTTTTCTGCCCTATCAATTTCCTCCGGCGGCTTTTTCTTTTCTAATCCCTTGCCCGCGATATAAATAGGCACCGCTGAAATGTCGTGCGTGGTGGTTGTTTCTCCTGTTTCCGAATTTCTCATGGATTCAATGTTGCCGTGGTCCGAAGTTATGATTAAAACCGCGCCTTTGCTAAGAGCTATTTTTGTTAGTTTGCCCATCTCTTCGTCAATCGCCTTAACCGCTCTTTTTGCCGCTTCAAAATCGCCGGTATGGGCAACCATATCGCCATTGGGATAATTCACCAAAATAAAATCAAAAGAACGGTCTTCTATCGCCTGCGCCGCCCTCGCGGTAAGCTCCCGCGCGTGCATCTCCGGATTTTCCGCGTAACTCAAAACGCTCGGCGACGGAATCAAAACCCGAAATTCATTCTTAAACGGCTCCTGCCGGAAACCGTTGAAATAATAAGTAATATGGGCGTATTTTTCCGTCTCGCCGATGCGAATCTGAATTTTCCCGTTATCGGCCAGCGCTTCGCCTAAAGAATTATTGAATTTTTCCGGCGGAAAAGCGGCCGGAACTTCAATAAACTCTTCCGAATACTGCGTCATCGCGCCGACATACAGATTACCGAATTTTTTAACCGGAAAAGCGGCAAAGTTATCCAGAACAAACGGCGCAACGAGCTGGCGCATACTGTCCTCTCGGAAATTAAAAAATAAAATGGCGTCATTGCTTTTAACCGTCCGGTCCTGGTTGATGACGCTCGGCTCAATATAAAAATCATCCGAGCCGTTCTGGTACTGCGCCTGAATGATATCTTCCAATTTTCCGGATGGCGCGGCTTCCGAACCGCCGATTGCTTCATAAACCTTTTGAACGCGATCCCAGTGCTGTTCTCTGTCCATCGCGAAATATCTTCCGGCAATACTCCCGATTTTCACCGAATCATCTCCGCCGATTTCATAAATCAAACTGCCGAAAAGCCGGAGAGCCGATTGCGAAGCGCTGTCTTTGCCGTCAGTAAAAAGATGCAGGTTTATTTTTTGGACGCCATTTTGTTTTGCTAATTTTATCAATTCAATCAAGTGCCGGATAGAAGCGTGGATGTTGCCTTCGGTAAGCAAACCGGCGAGATTCAGGGCGCTGTTGTACTCTTTTACATGCTCAAAAGCGTTAAGAAACACCCGATTCTTCGCGAAACTGCCGTCCCGGATTGAAAGCATAATGCGCGGATAGTGCTGATAAATAATCCTTCCGGCGGCAATGGTCTGATGCCCTTCGCTATTGCCTTCAATTCCGGACGGCAGTCCGATAGAAATGCCGGATGTCTGCAAAGCGCCTATTAAAAAATTACCCTTTAAATAATCAATATTGGGCGTGCCCTGGACGAAAATAGGATTGGAATCATTTTTCAAGCCAATCCCCCATCCGTCTAAAATTGCCAAAACTACTTGACTTTTAGCCATGTTATAAATTATAATATATAATATAATTAAGTGATAATAATTAAATAAATTTGTAAGTTCGCGTCAGTCACCATGAAAGGTTTAGCGAACAATAAAATATATGAATTTAACAAGCCCACTTTTACTGGCTGGTTTGGGATTAGCATTAGGAATAGCGGCGGGATACTTTATCCGGCAATACTTTGCCCAAAAACAAGCTGATTCGGCGGAAAATAAAATTAAGTCCTGGATAGACGAAGCGAAAACGCGCGCCAAAGAAACCGTTTTGGAAGCGAAAGACCGCGCCGCCAATCTTTTAGAAGAAGTCAAAAGCGAAGAAAAATCCCGCCAGCTTCACCTGGATAAGCTGGAAGAACGGATTCTTAAAAAAGAAGAGACGCTGGAAAAACAGTTTTCCGATATTGCTTCGCAAAAAAAATCTTTTGAAGAAAAGGAAAAAGAAATAGAATCGGAAAGATTGGCAATCAACGAACTAAAATCAAAAATCCACCAAGAATTAGAAAAGGTGGCGAACTTGTCGCTAAAAGAAGCCAAAGAACAAATTTTAAATAAGGCGAAAGAAGAGCACAAAGGCGAACTGGCCTTAGCTTTTAATAAATTGGAAAAAGAAGGGCAGGAAGAAATTGAAAAACGCAGTTTGAATATTATCACTACTGCCATCCAAAGATACGCCCGTTCTCACATCACTGAACTGACCACCAGCGTTTTTCAATTGCCGGATGAAGACCTAAAAGGAAAAATTATCGGGCGGGAAGGCCGGAATATTCGAACTTTGGAACGGCTGACCGGCGTGGAAATTATAGTTGATGAAACGCCGGATACCATCGTATTTTCTTCCTATGACCCCCTGCGCCGGGAAATCGCGCGGTTGGCGCTGGAAAAACTGATTAAAGACGGGCGAATTCAACCGGCAAAAATTGAAGAGAAAGTGGAAGAAGCGCAACAGGAATTGAACAAGCGCATGCAGGAAATCGGAGAAAACGCGGTTTTAGAAGTGGGCGTGGTGGGACTGCCAAAAGAAATAATAATGCTTTTAGGCCGGCTGTATTTCCGAACCAGTTTCGGCCAGAATGTTTTAACCCATTCTGTGGAAATGGCGCACATTTCTGCCATGCTGGCATCGGAACTCGGCGCCAACCCGGAAATCGCCAAAAAGGGTGCGCTTCTGCATGATATCGGCAAAGCCATTGACCACGAAGTACAAGGCACGCATGTGGAAATCGGCCGGAAACTTCTGCAAAAATACGGCATTAGTGAAGAAGTGATTCAGGCGATGCAATCGCACCATGAAGAATATCCTTATTCTACGCCGGAATCCTATATAGTAACGGCCGCCGATGTGCTTTCCGCGGCCCGGCCGGGCGCGCGACGCGGCACAGTGGAAAACTATATTAAACGGCTTACTGACTTGGAAAAAATCGCTACAGGTTTTGCCGGAGTAAAAAACGCTTACGCGCTTTCCGCCGGACGGGAAATCCGGGTCTTTGTCGTGCCGGAAAAAATTGACGATTTCGGCGCGCTCCAGCTTGCTAAAGATATCGCTCACAAAATCCAGACCGATATGCAATATCCGGGCGAAATAAAAGTGAATGTAATCAGAGAAATGCGCGCCGTGGAAGTGGCTCGGTAGTTTTGGATTACAAAATTTCGTTTCCCCTCAACCCGTTTCACTCATCCAGCGACTCGTTCACTTGTGCTCGCCGCGTTGCCCCGCATAGCGGGAACCCTGCCAACGCGACTGCGCGGGTTTCGGATAAAACAAAATTCTATAACCCCAAAATTCAACGTCGTTTAATTGTTAAATTAAAGTACTCAACCTACAACCAAGAATTTAAATTTGACACTAATTTTTTTATAGTATAAGCTATTTATTAATCACCAAAGTTCTTTAAAAAGAGGTAAAATGAAAGATTGGTTATCCCCTAAAACGCCGGAAGAAGCAGAAAAATATCATCGCTGGCTTGAGGTGAATGATCCAGAGCTTTATAAAGCGATACAAAGACACAAAAAAAGTAAGTGTGGAAGATTCTTGGGGGGGCATTTAAATACAAATGATTATTTAAGTTTAAATAATGAGTCAACACTTCCATTCATTGCAGTAATCCATTTAGCTTTTTGCAGGCATTGCCAATTTTCTGTACGACGACTGTTCAGAAATCAAAGATGGGGTAGAAATAAAGGACTGTAATATATAAGCGGATTAGATAATTAAATTTTTTTATCGCCTGGTTTGCCAGGCGATTTTTTTATTCCTTATCTTCTCTAATTATATCGAATAGTTGAATGGTTAAAATAAACTCTGCTACCGTCCATAATTAATTTGGTTCTAATATTAGAACCAAGCATGGATTGACCAATAAATGACCTAGACAATAAACCGCAAAATTGAATTTTATTTTTCAAAGCCACCAAATCGTACTCGGTGGTTTTTTATTTGTCCGGTATTTTGATATAATAAATTTAACCGGTCGAAAAATAATAACTGTCCAAACCCACAAATAACATCTGAATCTACAAACAGTATGCGAATGGCTTACAAATAGCCACATTCAAACTAATTTTGTAGATTTGGATAATAATTTGTAGGTTAGAATCGGCTAATCACATGACCAAAGAGTCCTTAATTCAAACTGTATTAAAACAAGCGAAATTAGAGTCAAAAAATCAGGCGAAAGCGGCAGTGGAAGCGGTATTTGGCGCGATTACCAAATCGCTAGCGCGCGGCGAAGAAGTAACCGTTACCGGATTTGGCACTTTCCGCGCCGCTAAAACCGCGGCACGCTCCGGAGTCAATCCTAAAACCGGCGAACGCATTCAAATTCCAGCTGGGATAAAACCAAAGTTTAAAGCCGGAAAAGCCCTAAAAGAAGCAGTAAAATAGAACTACTCCAAACCAACTTTTTCTTTCACAATTTTGCTGATTTCGCTAAAAATCTTATAGGTCTCTTTAACTTGCTTAAGGGACTCCTGAACTAATGATTTTACCGTCGGCGGTTGTTTTTTGCCGACTGCGTCCTTATTAACAGGGATTTTAAATTCCGGTTTTTTTTCAGCAGTATTTTCATCATTAACCGGCACAGCGACAGTGGCGGTGGCAGTGGCATTATCCGCGCCAACGCCGATTAACTTAGCTTTAAGAGCGGAAACCCACCCAAAAAATCCGCTTGGCGTTGAAGTGGCGGCCAAAACCGCTTCGGTCGAAGTTGCCGAATCAAGAGCGTTCATCGGAAAAAGTTTGACAGTTATATTTTCCATAACCAATATCCTGGCCTCTTCATTCAAACTTTCGGCTTTTTTCAATCTGGCGACAGCTTCAGCAAACAAAACTTGAGTATCCTCATTTTTAATAAGATTGGCATTTTCCAGTTTTTCTAAATCTAACTTAATTTTTTCCAACCGATTGCCGGTTAAATTTAAAATTGTTTTTTCCTGAAAAACCAGCGTAAAAGCCACGATATTTTCGGTTTTCGGAATATAAACCAAAGTATGCCAATCTTTAAAATCTTTGGCCAATTCCTTAACTTCCGAGGGCGTTATATCGTCCACCAATCTATCTCTGATGGTGCCGTAAACATTTTTATTTTCTTCCAACAACCCCAGCAAAGCGTCTCTGGTTTTTTCATTCTCCGCATTAAGGTCTTTTAAATTATTCAGTTTATTTTTAAGGTCTTCATCTTCTAACAGCGTCAAACTCAATACCTTATTAAGCGCCTCCGCCCTTGCTTGGATTTCTTTTTGCTCTTTTTCTTGTTCAGTCAAATCCGCGTCCTTTTTAACTTCCGCCAGCTTATTTATTTTTCCCGCCACATCTTTTAAGGCAGATTTCAATTCCTCCTGCGCGTAAACGTTTAAAGCATTGAAAAATAACCCGCCGGCAATAAGGCAAAGAAACAAATAATTAAAAAATAAATTTCCGATTAAAAATTTTTTCATACGAACAACGGCTAAAAACCGGTTCCTATAAAGTCAGTCCGTCTAATAATTTATTGATTTCTTGATTACGATTCTCCGCTTTATCCAATTCGCCCGAAGCCGCTTTCAAAGCTACTTCCACCGCTTCGGCGGAATCTTCATAATACTGAGCTTGCGACAGTTGAATCTGAATATCCAGATTTTTCACTTCTTTTTCCAAATTTTGCGAATCAAGGCCGGAAAGAAGAGACGGGGAAATAAGTTTTTTATTTATAAAGGATAGTCCTCCTAATATAAGAAAGATAAAAATCGCCACCAAGCCGAAAGCGGCGCTGAATTGCGCGATATTAAAAAATTGGCGAAATGCTCCGGCGGGCAAATCACCTTTTTGCGGAGAATTCAAAATAAAGGAACGGGAGCGTTCTTTAAAACCCCTATTGGGTTCAAGAGTATTAAACTTCTTTAATAATTGTTCCATTTGTGTTTCCATTTTCGTATAAATCTTTTAACTCTTTTAGCGCCCGATGCTGGATTAAACGGATTGCGCCTTCGCTTTTCCCCATTGAACCGGCAATTTCTTCATGCGATAAATCCTCAACAAAACGCATAATAATTACATCCTGATAATCCTGTCTGAGCAAAGGAATGGTTTTCTTTATTTTTTCCAATTGAAAATCTATGTCTAAATTTTCGCCGCTTCTGTCTATTACCTTAAAATCATCCTCGCCTGTCTTGCTTAAAGAGATATTATTTTTAGCGGTTCGGTAAGAATCTATAACGGCATTCTTAGCAATTCTGTAAAGCCAGCTGGAAAAAGGAAATCCCTCGTCTTTATAGCCGCGCATATTCCGCCAGGCGCTAAAAAACACTTCATGAGTCAAGTCCTCCGCCTCTTGTTCATTGCTTACTTTAAGAAAAATATAACGGTATATTTTGGGAAGATAATAATCATAAAGCAGGCCAAAGGCCTCTTTATTCCCCTTTTTCGCTTTCTTTATATGTAATTTTTCACCTTCTATCATATATAACGAATAACTTATGAATCTATTTCATAATTGATTATTCATCCTTATTATACCAAAAAATCCGTACCAAAACCGTACGGACTTCTTAATATAAGCGCATTTTAACTTACTCTCCCAACTCTTTCAATAGAGCGTCTAAGGAATCCTTTTCCGGACTGGAATTATCGGAATTGTCCATTATCGCGGCGGCTTCTTCCGATAAATTATTAAAACCGGGCAAGTCCAAATTTTGAGGTTCGGTCGCTTTCATTACAGGTTCTTCCTGTTCCTGATTTAACACATTAGCAAGCTCACTCCCGCCCGTTCCTGTTAATTTTAACGGTTCGATTTCCTTAACAAAATTTTCGGAGCTAAAAAACAAAGCAACGCCGAACACAGCCGCAATAAAAACTAAAACAATAAATTTTCTGGATAATGGGTCGCTCATGATTCTATTATAATCGTTTTAATCAAAAAAATCAAATTTATAAATTAGAACGCGGCCGCGGAGGATGCGGCGGGCGATTTTGAGAACCCATTCTTTGAAGATAATCATTAGCTTGTTTTAGCATAACCTTACTATTCTTATGTTTTAACAATTTTTGGGCGTCATTATGTAAAAACCAACCATACCCTTCATGCTCATAGGAAAGACGCACTTGCGGCTTATCCGTACGCGCCAGAAAAAATAGCACAATTTTAAAAATTTTCTGCCCGTCGCGCTGATAAATATATTTGTCGGTTACTTTAAAATTCCTTTCCAAACGCAAAGAATTGGCCGAAATTCCGGTCTCTTCCGCGGTTTCTCGCAATGCCGTTTGGTAACTGCGTTCGTCTTTTTCAATCTTGCCTTTGGGGAAATTCCAATATCCCCTTCCGTGGTACATCAGAAGATATTTGGTATCCACTTTTCCGTCCCGGTCTTTTTCCCGTTTATATATGATTATTCCGGCTGAAATCTCACGCATAAATACTACACGATACTAATATACGAATACATACTAATAATACGAATCATACTAATCTTACCACCTATTTCAATTTTAAAAAAGAAAACCGCTTAAATGCGGTTTTAAAAATATAAATAATTATTCATTTTCACCTCTTTCTCCGAATAAAACTACAAGCCGTTCGCGATATTTTTCAAAAGAAAAACCACTCATACTTAAGTGGTTTCTTTAATTTCTTGTTCACGAAGATATTGATCGCAATCTTGGCAATATTCTGCTTTTACTTTCCAAAACCAACTGGAATAACCGCAATCGCTTTTGCTCCGCTCTTCAACTTTAAAATATTTATTGATATGCGAACATTTTTTACGAAGCGCCGCCAATCTTTCTTTGGATTGCTCCAAAATATCAAATAATTTTCTGTTCTGTTTTTTGTTTTCAATTTCAACTTCTAATTTAGAAATTTCTAAGTCGTTTAATACTCTAAATCTTTCTTTGCCGGGTATTAAATCATTAAAAAAAATAGCACGTTTATCTTCTTTAAATTTTTTTTGCCTCTTCTGATAATCTTCAGAAAGCTTTGAACGTTCAGATTCTTTTTTCTTAATTTCAGCAAGCAATTTTTGACATTCACGCGCTTCCTCTATATTCAGCATTTTCTTTTTCTCCTTTTCACTTTTCAAGGTTATGAATAGAGTATAGGGCAACAATAGATTAATGTCAATCCTTTAAAAATTTCAACATCTTCTCCAATGGCCAAGCATTGATTATATCTCCGCGTTCCACCCAGCCGCGACGCGCCTGCGCAATCCCATATTCCAACCATTCAAAATGAAAAATAGAATGGGCATCGGAATCAATAGACATTTTTACTCCTTGCCCAACGCATTTTCTGATATACTCGTCTTTTAAATCAGCGCGGTCGGAAGCGTTGATTTCCAAAACTGTTTTGGTTTTTTTAGCGTGGCGAACCAATTCCTCCACATCAACATCATACGGCTCCCGTTTATTCAATATCCTGCCGGTAGGATGGAAAATAATATCCACATTCGGATTAGACATCGCCCGCTTAATCCGTTCGGTCTGGTCTTTGCGCGACAAATTAAAAACCGAATGAACCGACGCGCCCGCTATCTCGCATTTAGATAAAATACTGTCCGGCAAATCCATGGTGCCGTCTTTTAAAATATCACACTCAGTACCCTTAAGAACTTTGAATTTTAAACCTTTAACTTTTAACTTGCGGTTGACTTCGTCAATCTCCTGCCATTGCTTTTTAATCCGTTTTTCATCCAGCCCGTTCGTTATGGTTAAACGCTTGGTATGGTCGGTAATGGCAATATATTCCAAACCGCGCTCCATTGCCGCTCTTGCCATTTCCTCAATGGAATTCGCGCCGTCTGTCCAATTGGTCTGAATCTGTAAATCGCCTTTTAAGTCATCGTAACCAACTAAATTTGGAAGTTTTCCGACAATAGACGCTTCAATTTCTCCTGTCATTTCCCGCAATTCCGGCTCTATATACTGAAGCCCCAGTTTTTCATACAATTCCTCTTCAGTACGCCCGGCAATAAACTTGTCTCTTATCGCTTGTCGCTTGTCGCTTTTAAAAAGTCCGTACTCGTTTAGCTTCCATCCTTTTTTAATCGCTATTTCCCGCAAAGCAATATTATGCTCCTTAGAACCGGTAAAATAATTCAAAGCGGCGCCGTAGGATTCCGCCGGTACCACCCGCACATCCACATCCAAACCGTTTTTTAATTTTACCGCCGATTTAGTTTCTCCACGCGCGAAAACCCTCGCCACTTCCGGCATATTTACAAAATAGTCCATTATTTTACCAGCAGTAGCTTTAGCGGAGGCGGGCTGGTTTTCTTTAATAATCACTAAAATATCCGCGTCGCCGATAGTTTCTTTCCGCCGCCTCACCGAACCGGCGGCTACGGCTTTTTCCACGCCCTTAATGGCGCGAAACCGCGATTCAATTTCCCGAATCTTGGGCATTGCCAGCCCCAAAATAAACCGGCCACCGGATTTTTTTAAAAATTCAATTCCCTTTAAGATATTTTCTTCGCTTTTAACTCCAAATCCTTTAAGATTACGGATTCGACCGGAAGCAATGGCCTTTTCCAAATCCCTTAATCCGCGAATTCCCAATTTTTCATAAAGCGTTTTAAGGGTCTTAGAACCCAACCCCTCAATACCCTGAAAATCCCCGAGCCGTATCGGAGTTTTTTTTCTTAGGCCATCGTAATAGCGCGAATGTCCGGTCTTAAGCAATTCTTCAACTTTTTCCGCGATAGACGCGCCAACGCCCGGAATCGCTTCCAGCGCTTTTAGCCCGCCTTTCGTATATATATCTTTTACTTCCTCGCTTAATTCCGATACCGTTTCCGCCACTTTTTCATAAGCTCTTGGCTTAAAAGGCACAGCATCCATATCCAAATAAATGCTGATTTCATTTAAAATTTTGGCGATTTCTTGATTGTCCATCCCTCACCCTTAAAGGATTGCGAAAGCAAATACAATGCTCCGCTGATTAATACTTCGACTGATTTTCATACACTCACTATAAATACACATAAATTTTTATAAATATCTATCCTTTAAGGGTGAGGGATCAATGCTTCAAGGGTGAGGGACTATTTTAGCCCTGCCCGTATATGGTCCACCAATTGAGGGGCGGAAACGGTTTTCTTGGGCAAAATAAGGTCCGGAACAAATAAAAGCAGTCCGGCGCTGGAGAGCGCCAATAATCCCACTGATAAAAAAACCAATTTGAATCCGAACATACTGGCTAAAGAAGCGCCCAGAAAACCGGCCAAACCGATGCCAAAGCTCACAGAACTGCTGGAAATCGCCCAATCAAAAGCAGTGTGTTTTTTATCCAAATGCCTGGAAAAAATCGCCGACCATGCCGGAATATAAAACGAAAAACCAATGGCTTTCAAAAATTGGATAATATAAACATGCCAGATAGCCGTCGCCAGCATCAAACTGAAAGCGGAAACGCCGATTATCATTAAGCCGAAAATCAAAGCGTAAAAATCGTCCCGCTCCCCGTGCGTTTTATCCAAAAACAAAGAAATCGGAATTTGCAGGAACCCCTTAACAAACCAATAAATCGTGGCTAAAAATCCGATAGTAATCAGATTCGCCCCCGCCACATTATTTATCAAAAATACCGCAAAAATCGGGTCCAATAATCCCCAGCCGGACCACATAATCAAATCACCGATGATAAAATACCGGACAATCTTATTGAGCGGAGGAATAAAATCCAGATTGAATTTAATAATCATAAGTTAATTCATCGCCTTTAATGCCTATTTTAACCGCGCCGCCGCGGCTGATTTCCTTTTTTAAAATTTTTTCCGCAAGCACGCTTTTAATTCTATCAGAAATCACTCCGCGCAACGGCCGGGCTCCAAAAACCGGGTCATATCCCCACTCCGCGATTTTTTTGACCGCTTCCGGCGAAAAAACCATTTCCATGCCTTGATTCTTTTTCAAATCATCGGATAATTCTTTAAGCAAAATTCCGGCGATGGCAACAATGTCTTCCGGCGATAAACTCTTAAACACAATAATGCTGGAAAAGCGGTTAATTAGCTCCGGCCGGAAATATTCGGTTAATTTTTTCTTGAGCGCCTCGCTGATTTCCGCCATATTCTTTCCGGATTCCAATTCTGATTTTATAAAATTGGAATGGGCGTTAGAAGTGGCGATAATAACAGTATTGGAAAAATCCGCCACTTTGCCTAAATTATCCGTCAGCCGACCATCGTCAAAAACCTGCAAAAATAAGTTTAAAATATCCGGGTGCGCTTTCTCAAATTCATCCAGAAGAATCAAGCTATAAGGTTTCCGCAATACCGCATCCGTCATCGCTCCGCTTATTAAGCCGTCCGGCGAACCGATAAAACGGGCGATGCTTTCTTTGGTCTGGTATTCCGACATATCAAAACGAAGCATTGATTCTTTGGAACCAAACTGGATGCTGGCCAAAATTTTGGAAAGCTCGGTTTTCCCGACTCCGGTCGGACCAACGAAAAGAAAGGCGGCAATCGGACCGCCCTGCCTGGAAAGCCCACTCCGATATTCCCGCAAAGAACGGGAAACCGCTTTTACCGCTTCTTCCTGGTCAACCAGCCGCCGATGAATCAATGCTTCCATATTCAAAAGATCCTGCGCCTCGGTTTCTTTTGCCTGGCGAAGAGGGATATTCACGCGACGCTGGGCAATATCAGTAACATCATCGGCATTAAGCACTTTGTCGCCCTTATCTTTAGCGTCCGAAAGAGTTTCTTTTAGCAATTCCTCCGCGCTGGAAGGTAAAAGCTTATCCCGAAAATACTTTGAAGCCAATGTTACGGCTTGCTTGACGGCGGCAAAAGTCACAAAAACCTTGAATTGCTTTTCTAAAATAATGCTATCGTAAACTAGCAAGCGGGTGGCATCGGAAACGGATATTTCCTCCACCCGAACGGTCTCAAACGCTTTAACAAAATCGCTATAATGCTCGGTAAGCTGTTTATATTCTTTCGGATAAGTTACTCCAATAACGGAAAAGGCGCTGGATTTGATTGCCGGCAACAGAATATCCGCGGCATTGATATTTTCCCGGCCGGAAGTCCGAACTAAATTATGGATGTCCGGAATATATAAAATAATATTATTGGCCTGCGTTATTTCCTCAAGCATTTTTGTAAGCCGGGCCTGCAATTCTCCGTGAGTGGCACCGGCGACTAAACTGCCTATTTCCAGCATCACCAAACGCTTGTCAAAAAGCTCCGAAGGAACTTTGTCTTTGATAATATTAAAAGCCAAATGAGCGACTATTGTTTCTTTTCCCGAACCCGGGTCTCCGACCAATAAAACATTCGGCTTGGCGGGACGGGACAGCACATCCGCCAAACGGTCATATTCTTCCTCGTGACCTATTAAAAAACCAATTCTTTCCAGCCGCGCGTAATCAGTCAGGTCCTGGCTGTATTTATCCAAAACCGGAGTAGGCCGGGCGCTCCAGGCGCGATTCATAATCCGATGGCGGATTTTATACGGTTTATAAGCAAATCCTCCCAAACTTGACGGAAGATATTTCAACCACCTAAATTTTCTGTGATAACGGCTAAAAATCAGAGCGTTTTCCAAATCGCCCGGGTCAATGTTAAAAAGCTGAAGAATCCGCAAAACAGCGCTGCTTTCACAATGGCTTAAAGCGGCAAATAAATCCTTCGGCTCTATAAACCGGTTATCCGCCGCCATTGCCTGTTCCATCGCCAATTTCAGAATTTTTTCAATTTCGGCCAGCATTTTTTCCTTTTGCTCTTTTTTATCCAAAACGTACTTTTTCTCTTCCAAGCTATTTTTCAGCGCTTCGTCAATTTTTTCGTCCACCTCTTCAGGATTCAAATCCATCCTTGTTAATCCGCTCCGAATATCTTTCTTGTCAATCAGCCGCTTTAAAATAAATAAATAAAAATTTCCGTCAAAAATTGATACCCGTTCAAAAGCGTATTCCAAAACAGCAAAAGTAGCCGGCGTAACATATTGCGCTAAATTAACTTTACCGTGTAATTCTCGATTCAATGCCCGCTCGGCCTGGCCAAAATGCTTAGCCCTATCCAATAAAATTAAAAGCAACAAAATACCCGTCCAGCGGATTTTTGGAATATCCGAAAGCAAAAATGTGGCGCAGGCGGCAATCAATATTCCGTAAGCGGAATAAAAAATTAATCTTACCAACAGCCGGCCGGCAGAAGTCATCCGCAGGCGCGGGTCATAAAAATATAAATTTATATTTTTAAAATCGGGCTTCATAAATCAATTACAATCCTATAAATCGCGTATAACGGCAAAAAAGCCCAAAGAAAAAATGACGCCGACGATAGAAAAATTACCGTAAAATAAACGGCTATGGCGGCAAAAATTCTAACAGTACGGAATAAAAATCCCCATAAATAGCCGATTAAACTGTAATCCTGATAAAGCGGCTGGAACCAATTTTTAAAAGTAACTCTAAGCGCGAATACCCTGTCTAAACGTTCCAGAAAATTCAAGGTCCAATAAACTGCCCGAAAAAAACCATTAAAATACCAATGTCTAAAAAAATCAGCAATCCGAATCCTAAAATGATTTAAAACGTATAATAGCGAAACCTCCATCTTATTTTTATTATACAACACATTGAACCGTTATTAAAAAATCCCTCTAATCAAGGGGGATTTTAATGCAGGTATTGATAAACTTCTTCCGAACTATTAAATATCCTGCCTTCTTTCAAAATAAATAATTGTTCCGTCCTGCCGGGAGCGACTTTCAACTTCAAGAAAACGCCTATAAATTTATTCCCATTCTTCAAATCGCCGAAAACTATGCCCTCGTTCTTCATTCCCCAAATCCATCGCCCATCTTTAAGCAATTGGCTGTATTTAACTTTTTTAAAAAACTTTCCGTCTCTTTCCTCTCCTAGGAACCAAGCTCTGAAAAAAATGCCTAAATTAAAGAAATTTACCTCCAAAATCCGTTCGGCCGGGCCATATTTGAGAATTTTTCTGTGTTCAATTTTTGGACCGATATTTTTCTGAACGCCGTTAGGAAGCCGTAACCAAAAAAACTTCTCGTCTGCGTCAACAATTTCCCAAACTCTTCTGTTCCAGATCTTAGGAAATTCCATAGCTATCCCCGTTTCAAAAAATAATCTATTAAAATCTTAACAAGTAAATGGGGGGTTGTCTATGCAGGGGAAGGGTCGCCCGGCAAAGGATTATTCCGGTCTTCAAAAACTTCTCCCAAATCTTTCCAGTCATCAAAATTTTTATTAGGTTTAACAAAACACTGATTTTCATCCACAATATGCAAAACAACTAATTCTCCTTCTTCAAAAAAGTTGTCCTTTTTATTTTTAGTCATAAACAGCAACCCGTCATAACTGGAGCCCAAACAGGACTTAAAAAGGTCTTTCATTTTTGTTTCTTCTCCTGATTCATCAACCAAAATATAATGCGACCAGCCAAAACGAAGATTGTCATCAGTCATTTTGATTTCCTATATCCAATTTTGAATTTTTAGAATACTGGTTAAAGGATAAGACAAAATAAGAATTTAGTCAAATGAAACGCTCCTATCATACTATTGCCGATTCGCTCTTCGTAAATTCGCCCACCCGAGTCCTTTCCAAATCCGACAAATACGCGCCGACCTCCAAAATCTTGCCAATATCCCGAGCTAACGCCCGGATATAAACGCCCGGACCGGTAACCACGCGAATTTTAAGGTTTGGCCATTTATATTCCAAAAGTTCAATCTCTTTAATTTCCACGGCGCGAGATTTCAATGCTACTTTTTCACCCCTACGCACGCGCTTGTATGCTTCTTTGCCTCTTATTTTCACTGCGCTGTAAACCGGCGGCACTTGCTCAATTTTTCCGACAAATTTTTGAATTGCTTTTTCAATATCAGATTTCTTGATTCTATCCGCCGATTCAAATTGATTTATTATTATCTGATACTTCTCTCCCTCCTCATCATCTGTCGCGCTTTCCACCCCTAATTTTATTTCAGCGATATATTCTTTTTCTTTTTTAACCGCTTCGGAAAGTTTTTTCGTGGCTTCCCGGCCAACGCCAATCACTAAAACTCCGCTGGCAAGAGGGTCCAGAGTTCCGGCATGCCCAACCCGTTTTTCTCCGGTCAGCTTCCTGATTTTTTCCACCATATCATGCGAAGTAGGGCCTTTGGGCTTATAAACGGCAAAAATTCCGCTCTTGGGAATTTTCAAATTCATATTAAAGTTTTCCGTTTTTAATTTTCTCCCGGATTTTTGCGACAAAATTATTGAAAAAATAAAGATTATGAAAAGTAAGCAAACGCATTCCGGTTATTTCATTGGCGCGGAATAAGTGGCTGAGATATTGCCTTGTGTAAGAACCGCACGTTTCGCAGGCGCATTTTTTATCCAAAGGATTTTTATCTTTCAAAAAAACCGCCCGCCGCAAATTCAATTTTCCAAAATTAGTAAAGGCAATTCCCCGCCTCGCGTAATGGGTCGGAACAGTGCAATCAAAAGTATCAATGCCATTTTTTATAATTCTTTCCATATCTTCCAAATAGCCGATTCCGAGCAAATGGCGCGGCTTATTCTTATCCAAATAAGGAACAGTCCACTTTAAAATTTTTTCCGTCATTGCTTTGGACGAACCAAGGTCGCCGCCTATGCCAAACCCGGCGAAATCCAGTCGATTGATAAATTTCGCGCTTTTCTTGCGTAAATCCTGATAATGCGAACCCTGAACAATGCCGAATAACGCCTGACTGCCCTGATTGAAGGAACGGCAAATTTTTGCCCATCGATGGGTGCGCTCCAACGATTCTTCAATATATTCCCGGCTGGCAAAAGGCGGGGTGCATTCGTCAAAGGCGAAAACAATATCGGCGCCAAGAGCTCTTTGGATTAGCATTGATTCTTTCGGGCCGATAAAAAGCTTCCGGCCGTCCAGCGGCGATTGAAAATAAACGCCCTCATCGGTAATTTTCACCTTTTTCGGCTGCCGGCCACGAACAATCAATTCTTTCCGCTGATTGCCCGGAAAATACTTAATTATTTTTCCAACACCTAAATCGTGCCCAAATCCCAAACTAAAAACCTGAAAGCCGCCGGAATCGGTCATCATCGGCCTATTCCAATTCATAAATTTATGCAGTCCGCCGGCGGATTTAACGATTTTTTCTCCCGGCTTTAAATGCAGATGAAAGGTATTGGCAATTAAAATCAGGCTTTTAGTTTTCTCCGCCTCTTCGCTGGTAAGCGTTTTAACCGTTGCCTGCGTGGCTACCGGCACTAATGTAGGCGTTTCCACTTCTCCGTGAGGCGTCTTTAACATGCCTAAACGAGCGCGGCTTTTTTGGGATTTTTTTAAAACTTTAAATTCAATCATAATATTTTACGCCGTATAAGCATACCAAAATATAACATTTAAAAAAACCGCCGATTGGCGGTTTATTCCGGTTTTTTACGCTGATAAAAAATAACTCTTAAAGGAGAATCGGAATCTAAATGCTCCATTCTATAACCATATACTTGCTTTAAAAAAAATCCAGTCATTACAAAAAAGACACAACCGCGAAAAGTGACTCCGCGCACGCTGACTAACACCTCATAACCACTGGCTTCATCTATAACCACTGGCTTCATCTTCTGATAATTTGTATATTCTCTTTAAACTAAAATGCCCGTAATCATCCGGGCCGCATATCAGTTTCGACCTGCGCTTTTTTCCCATATCTCAACCTGATTCAATGAGCGCTATTTTCAATATACAAACTTAATCTAATTGAAGTCAAATAATGCTCTTACTTAATCAAATTTTTAAACTCTTCCACCATCGGCACCTGTTCGGCTTCCACGCCATATTCCTGCGCGGTGTAATAAGCAGTCCAATCGGCAAATAGCAACGAAGAAAATATCTTATGAAAGAGGGTTTCACCTTTTATAATAACAATTTCCACCGGCAATTTTTTTTCCCGATACAACCTTTCGGTTATATTCATCCGTTTGGTAATTTTAGGATTATCCAAAGCGTCTTTTAAAAATAAAAAACAAAATAACTTGGAAAGGGCGCGGGTGGAGTCCTTTACGTCAAATCCAGTCATTTCATTATGGTTAAGTTCGGAAAAAGCATTGAGATAAGCGGGTATTTTACCGGTTTCATTAAATTTAATTTTCCAGTTGTAAGCAATTGGCTTATTACGAAGCGAAGAATAAATTACCGGCACATGCCCTTTTAATTTTTTTGCCAGCGCCTTTCCCGCTCTTTCCAATTCATATGACTTTAATAATTGCGGCAATTCGGTTAATTCCTTAACTAATTGTTTTTCTTTCATAAGTTCCGCCAATCCCTTAGTGGCGTAACCGGTAGCGGAACGCGGTTGTATTCCGGTTGACGGCATCTGTACATAGGGAATTTTTAATTTTTTTGCTAATTCCAATAATTTCCCGCCCGTAGCGATAACCACCAATGGAAACTTCTTTTTTAGCGCCACCTTAAATCCGTCAATGACTTCCTCGGTATTTCCGGAATACGAACTGGCAATAATTAAGCTGTTTTTTAAGACATTCTGCCCAAAGACAGGCAAACTATAATCTCGGTGCGAATAAATATCTATGTTAGGATTTCGGATTTTGAATAATTCCGGCGCTAAATTAGAACCGCCCATTCCCAAAACAACATACTTCCTGTATTTTTTTAATTTTTTCCCGTTTTCCACGAACGGCTTATATTCAAACTGCTTTGGAAAATTTTTAATAGCGTCGTACATCATAATATTATTTTATAGTAATTTTATTCAATAATACTCTTTCTATTATCTTATCATCCAAAAGTAAAAGCGAAAGCGCGCAAACCAGGAGAATCCAAATCAAGCTCTAAAGTATGCCAACCATAATCATCTCCGGTATTAGAAAAATTATAAAGTTGGGAAAATTGGATAACAGAAACCGATTTGCCATTTTCTATAATAACATTTTTTCCTTTATTATTTTCAGTTAAATAAACGCCGTCCAATTTAACAATAACTTTCACCGGCTTATCGTCTTTCGCGCTTAACACGATATTTACTTTGTTGGCTTTATACCGGATAATCAGCTTCCCCTTATCGCCGACAAATTCAGAAAACTCCGGCTGAATGTTCCAAGTTCCGGAAAAATAAAACCGGTTATCTTCAATATTTTCCGGTTCATAGAAATTAAACGGCTTATTGGGAAGCGCGTTTTTATCCATATTGCCTATATTGCTAAGACGCTTGTAACCAAGGTATATTTCCGGAGTGCCGATTCTGGAAAAATCCGCGTCCGGCGGCGGCTCTTTAATTTCGGCAAATTTATCAATAGAAAGTTGTCCGGATTCCAATAAAAGCTGTTGAATGGCGCTTTCAGTTTCCGCGTAACTTCCTTCGCCAAAATGTTTATAACGGATATAACCGTCTTTATCTATCAGGTAATGGGCCGGCCAATAACGGTTGGCAAAAGCATTCCAGGTTCTATAATCATTATCCAGCGCCACCGGATAAGTAAGATGATATTTTTTTATCGCCTCCGCCACATTCTCTTTCTTTTTCTCAAAATCAAATTCCGGCGTATGAACGCCTATCAAAACAAAATCATTGCCTTTATATTTTTCATGCCAGCCCTCCACGTGTGGCAAAGTCCGGATGCAATTTATACAGCTATAAGTCCAAAAATCAATCAACACCACCCTACCCCGCAGTTCTTTTAAAATTAACGGTTCGGAATTAAGCCAATCTTGAATGCCAACCAAATCCGGCGCCCGGCTTTCTTTGGGCAATGACGGCAGTTTAGATAAAAAATTTTTAATTTCTTCCGGCATATTTCTTTCTTTAAACGCGATAATTCCGCCTAATCCATTAATGTATGCGTAAACGCCGACAACGGCAATTAATAAACCGACAATTATTAAAAATAATCTTATGGGATTCACTTTTATAAATAATCTAATAAACGGTCATAATTTATGAACTTAAACAACTGGTAGCCGTAGGCAAGCAACAGTCCGGTTCGGTTCATTATCACTAAAACTCCCAATGATATCAAAAAAATTCCGCCGATAACCGAAGTCGCGTTTAAATATCTTGAATACCGGAAAAGATAATTTGAAGCCGAACCGATTCCGGTCGCTATTAATAAAAATGGCACGGCCAACCCCATTGAAAAAATAGTTAGGAGAACCGCGCCCTGAAATGCCGTAGCCGAAACTGACGCCAAAAGCAGAACCGAACCGAGAATCGGCCCGACGCACGGCGTCCATCCGACCCCGAACGCAGAACCAAGAATAAAGGAATTAAGCGGATTACCTCTCTTAAAAATGGGCGGAACCCTGATCTGTCTTTCCGCTTGCAAAAATGGAATTTTTATCACATTCAGCATAAAAAATCCAAAAATAATAATGAAAGCGCCCCCGATACGGGCAAGCCACAAACGATATTGCGCCAACGCCCCGCCAAAAAATCCGGCCAAAGTTCCAAAAATTATAAACATCGCGCTGAATCCGGCGATGAAAAATAATCCGTTTAAAAATATCTTAATCCTGGTATTCTTTTCTTTAGCCGGATTTTTAAGGTCTTCCAAGGATACGCCGCTGATAAATCCTAAATATCCCGGCACCATAGGCAGAGTGCAGGGAGCAAGAAAAGTAAGCACTCCGGCAATAAATGCCGGAATTATAAGCGCTGATACCGATAAATCCATATCAAAAAAATTAAGCGCCGCCTCCGGTAAATAAAATAGCGAGGTTGGCGGCTAACAAAATTAAATCAAATTCCCAGCCGGTTTTGTCAGGCGCGGAAAATGGAATGCCCCACTTAAATTTCTTATAATAAATTGCTCCGACCATTACGGCAGAAAGTAAAAATGCCGACGCCTGAACCTGCGCGCCAAAAATCAATCCGAGCGCCGCTAACGACTCTGCCGCTCCTAATCCCAAAACCATCGGGGCCGGCATTCCAGTTCCGGCCGACATTGCTTTATATTTTTTCAATTTCGGCGCTCCGTGGTATAAAAATACCGCCGCTACCGCTAATCGCAATAAAAATAATCCGAAATCCCAGTATAATAAATTTTCAAACATAACGGTAAATTTTAAAATAATTAAATTTTCGACCCAAAACCGGTTTACATCCGAACTTTTTCCGGCCCTTGATTCTGATAACGCAAAATAAAATCATTAATCCTTTGAAGATAATTCGGAACTTCATCAATATTAAATTTATCCAATCTGCCCCAGGCGGCAACCGCAATATCTTTATCGTTCGCTTCCCGCTTAGTGACTATCGCGAAACCGCCCGCCAATTTTTCCAATTCCTTAACTGTCTCTGCCGGTACCCGGGAATGATAAGAAACCCAGATTTCCCCGTGTTCCAAATTATGGATTAATTGCTCATCCGGCAAACCATTCGGATAAAATCCTATTGCCGCCGGGTCTTTATAATGCCAGCCGGAAGTCGGCGGATTGGAATTATAAACCGGATGCGCGCTTCCAACCTCAATGTGGTTAGCGCCCTGGATCGGAATTGTCTGGCTATAATCCGGTCCTTTCGGTCCCTGATTAATAAACCAGCGAACCGCTAAAACCAAAAATCCAAAAACAGCCGCCCAGATAATGATTTTTTTAAAAACTCTTTTCATTGTATTTATTATAACATCCTTCGCTCTTCTCTATTTACGCTTACTTAATGTTAAAAGCGGACTGGCAATAAAGATAGACGAATAAGCGCCGGTAATAGTGCCGACAAGTATCAACAAAGTGAAGTGCTTCAGTGATTCGGCGCCCAAAAGATAAATCGAGACCAAAACAATCACCAAAGTTAAAGAGGTATTTATAGAACGAGCCATGGTTTGATTAACGCTGTCGTTGACGATTTCTTCAAGTTTTTCCTTATTTTTAGAATTCATAAGATTTTCCCGAATTCGGTCAAAAACCACAATCGTATCGTGCACGGAAAAACCCATAATAACCAGCAGAGCCACCAAAAAATTAATATCCGCCTCCACTCCCAGCCACCATCCTAAAAACGAAAGTGTTCCAGCCGGAATCAAAACATCATGGAAAAGCGTAACTAAAGTAACCCAGCCGTAAAGCCAAGAACTGACCGGATAAGAGACCTTTCTAAAAGCAAAAGCCACATATAAAGATATGCCGCTCAACACCATCAAAAAGGCGGTTACCGCTTTATTGCGCAATTCCTTGCCGACTGCCGGTCCGATGCTGGCAAAACTCAATTCTTCAAATTCGCCTAATTGTTCCCCGAATTGCCTGCCCAATTGCTGATGCTTCTCTTCGGTAATTTCTTTTAAACTGATAAAGAATTCGTTGTCGGTACTGCCGTTCCTGATAAGCGGGTTTTCAAAATTTTCTTTCCGCAAGATTTCTTGAAGAGCGCCGATACTGGCGCTTTTTGACTGGAATTTTATTTGCCATAAAGTCCCGCCGGAAAAATCAATGCCGGAACGGAATCCAAAAACAGCCATACTGATAATACTGGCCGCAATTAATAAACCGGAAAACGCGAAGTAATAATTTTTATATTTTAATATATTCATCCCTCACCATTCAAAGATAAATTCGCTTCGCGACTGAGAAGCGTTGTTATTGGCTGTATTTGATATCTTGTTTGAATTCATATTTTTTTAATTTATTCTTAAATCCTATTTAATCAATCTTTGAAGGGTGAGGGATTAATAAAAGTATTCAACAATATCCTGGTAACCGTAATGGCGCTAAACATGCTGACTACCACTCCGATAAATAGGGTCAGCGCAAATCCCTTTACAAAACTGGTGGTAAAATAAAACAAAATAAAAGTGGTAAGCATTGTGGTAAAATTAGAGTCCCTGATTGATGTCCAAGCCCGGTTAAAACCATTTTCCAAAGCGGAAACTCTGGAAGCGCCTTGTTTTAATTCTTCTTTAATTCTTTCAAAAATAAGGATATTGGCGTCCACTGCCATGCCGATGGATAAAATAAATCCGGCGATTCCGGCCAAAGTCATCGTAACCGTAAAAAGCTTAAACATCGCCAAAGTTAAAATCACATAAATAAATAAAGCTATCGCGGAAAAAACTCCAAAATTGCGGTAATACAAAATCATAAACAGCATCAACGCCAATGTTCCCCAAATGCCGGCCCAAACGGTTTTTTGGAGAGAATCGCGTCCAAGAGAAGCGCCGACGGTTTGCTGATGTATCAATTTAATCGGAGCAGGCAGGGCGCCGGCATTAAGCCGTTCCACCAATTTTTTCGCGTCTTTAGGGTTGTTAATTCCGCTAATTTGGGCGCGGCCTCCGGAAATTTTTTCATTCACGCGGGCTATTTCTACCACTTCGCCGTCTAAAATTACCGCCAATTCCTTGCCGACATTTCTTTCGGTTATTGACTCAAATATTGCCGCTCCTTCGCTGTTAAATTCTAAATTAACAACCGTCGGCAAATTAACCTGATTAAATCCCAAACTTGCTCCTTTAATATACCGGCCGGTTAATTCCGTACTCTTAAAGAGCGGTTCTTTATCTTTGGATTCCGGCAATTCCACTTCGGCAAAATATAATAACGGCGTCTCTCCGATTTGCTTAATGGCCGCCGACACATCGTTAACGCCGGCCAGTTCAACATTTAAACGATTTGATTCGCCGGATTGCGATATAGTTACCCGCGGTTCGCTGACGCCGAAAAGATTAACCCGTTTTTCAATAACATCTCTCAACCCGTTCATTACAAAACTGCGGTCTTGTATACCGGCCAGATTCACTTCATAAATCAAATAACTGCCGCCAACCAAATCCAATCCTAATTTCCAAGGCAAAACGTTTGAAAACGGGCTTTGCGGATAAATAAAAAACCCCGCCAAAGCAGTTATCAGCAAAATAACTAAAAGCAATAAAGATGATTTAGCGCGAGACATTGTAAGTGATTATATTACAAAACAAATAAAAATCAAAATTGACTGGTATTTTTTCAATTATTACATATTACAATAGCTAAGAAAAAAACGCCACTGTCGGCGTTTTTCTATAAATTATCTTTCTTAAAATTCCGCCAAGACCTCATTTGTTTCAATACTTTGGCTACCGGCCATCTCATCCACTGAAAAAACCAGAGGTGCTTCCATGTCCTGATTTTCTTTTTAAAATAAATTGTGCTTGGAGCTGTTATTGCGGAAACCCATTTAGTTAAAAAAGGGATTTTAGCAACTTTCAAAAATGTTACAAATAATAAAAGTTTATATAATTCTGCCGGAGAAGGCGTAAGCAATCCAATAAGAAATAATCCGAACATTATAAAAGCAAGAATTCCGGCCACTATTCTAATTAGCAATCTCATATCTTTTATTTTTAACTTTTCAATCTCTGCTTATATTATCACAAAATTTTCGCTTTGGCAAATTCCAAAAGTCAGATTTTGGTACCCTTCCACGGTCTAAGAATTGCCGTATGTAAGCAGTATAATGCTTTTTTGGGGCTCATTCCAGATATGAGTTGAGGCACCCCGGTCAGGGTCATTGAGGCCGGTTTCGTCCATCAGCTCTTTTACTTCTTCCGCCTCATCTTGATCTAAATCATGATTTTCCATTAGTTCTTTAACTTCTTCCTCGGGCTCTTCTTTTTCTTTATCGCCCGCTTCATTTGTATCGTCAAATAATGGTTTATTCATAAATTTATTTTTTTCAATACGTCACTCGGGTGGCGTATTCAGGATATTCCAACATTCTCCATCCGGGGGCGGGAGATAGATTTTAAGTTATCCACCACCCGCGCTTCTTGACTTATACCGACTACTTGCTGTACTATTTTATTAATAAGTCGTCATTTAGTTGACGGCTTGTACCAAAAGAGCGTGTCCTAGGTCTAGGGCCCGCTCTTTTGGTTTTTACCATATTTTGTAGAGGTAATTTTTATCAATCACCCTTCTCAAATCCTTATTCTTGCCGGTAAAATAATCTTTAATTGCTCCGCTTACAAGGTCTGATAATTGCATAGCGTTTACATATTCCGAATTAACATGCGTGATGTGTTTTATTCGCTTAATCGTTTTAGTATTAACACGCCCGAATAAGTATTCATCAAAACTACTGAAGTAATCTCCGTTATACATTCTCCTGTCGGCTCGATCGATTACGACTTCCGACTCGGTTAGTTTCTGTTTCTGCGTGGTAAATAAAACGAGTTTGGATAAATTATAGTCATCAAAAATATTATGTAGTTTTACATGACCAGCTGTCGCAAATTTACCTTTGTAGGTTTGCTTGTCCACTAAGCGGTAATAAACCGGAATGCCGATTTTATTTATAATCGCAAGTAAATCCATGTACATCGGAAGTGGAATAATGGTAGATTTTATCTCGCTTCTAAAACCATATTTCTGGCGAATCTCCATAATCTCGTTTTCCAGCGCAAATAATTTTACAGAATCAAGATAAATTGCAGTGAGAATATAAAACAAACTTGCTCCGGTCGGGATTTTATTTCCATCCGCATTAGTTTCAAACGGCTTCCCCGGATCGCCCGACTCGTCCACAAAAATGTAATGCTGAATGTTGGCCATATTTATATTTTACCGCCTTTCAATTTTTAAGCCAAATTCTCGCTTGATTATTCTAAAATTTAGATATATTATTTATCATGGTCTGAAATGACATTTTTTAATTTTCAAAATAAAGATGATAAGTATGTATAAAAAAATTGTCTTGTGGTTATCTCAATTATTAACTACCAGGAATAGAAGCATAAATATGCCGAAATATGACCAAGAATACATGACACTAGGTTTAGTTATGGAATCTAAAGATGAATTAGATACGGAAATAATTAATTCAACTATAACTATGATTTTGGGGCTAAATTTAAATAATATTGTTTTTAAAGATAAAAAAACATGGGAAGATTATTTTAAAAAAGTATTAAATCTTACTAAGAATCTTCTAAAAGCAAACGAACATTATAGAAAATATTATAAAGAAGAAGAAATTTTTCTTAGAGAATATAAGAAAAAATGTTTAAAAAATTCAAATACTAATGTATTTTTAACGACAGATCCTGTAAGCTTGAATACAGAAATAGATGGATTTTTATCTCAAATAAAATCGGCATTAGATACCCTAGCTACAACCATGAATCCCTTACTGGGATTTAATTTAAATGGTTGGCATAAAAATAAAGATAAGGATGGTATCAAAAAAAGTGGAACAAGAATTGTTAATTCTATAGAGAATTTGCCGGAATTTTTAAAAAATAAAGCTAAGGGCCTCAAAAAACATATTGAAAATAATGTAGACGGGATTACTTACATAGTTAATTTAAGAGACAAAGTTCACCATAGTGGTGGATTAAAAAGTATTACTGATATTACCTATGATTTTAGGAATAAAGAGGTCATATCCCAATATATTATTCATTCCGAAGGTAAAGAATTAGTTAAGAATTTTTTATTAAGAACCTTAAAAGATATAGTATTATTTTTTAATGACACACTTATTTTATCTATATTAATTAAAACTCCAAGTGGTATGTGCATACGGAAAAATAATAAAAAGGATTTTCCTCCATATAATTGGTTTGCATACTGATTAAAAAATTAGTTATTTAAAGATTTTAAATTAGTTTCGGCTGCATACCACTTAGTCAATAAATAACTTATAAAAAGAGGCGAATTTTATTTATCGCTGTAACAGTATAGTCCTCAATTCGTTTTAATATTTAGGCAATCCAAAAAGTTTTTGGGTTATCTATCCAAAATAGAATATTTACGCTTTTGAAAGAATACTTTTTCTTATAAAATAGTTAGATTGCTACCAATCACTATAAAAAATTAAAATAAAGATAGTCTATTCTCTAAAAAGTGGCCATATTTTGGTCGTTTTTTGGATTACAAAAATTAATCAATATAACCTTAAATTAATATGGCAGGAAAACAAGTTTGGGTTAGCCCATCTAATGAGGGGTGGAAAGTACAGAGTGCTAAAGCAGAAAGAGCCGCCGCAATTGTTGCAACAAAAGTAGAAGCAGTTGAATTAGCTAGAGAAATAGCAATAAATAAAAAGGCTGAGCTCATAGTTCAAAATCTCGATGGCGAAATTGCTTGGAGAAATTCTTATGGCAATGATTCATTTCCACCAAGGGGATAAAAAGGTGCTTAGAAAACGTGCCTAGTAGGACGCGATTGCGGAGATAAATTTTCTCCAATTTCGGCCGAAGAGCACACCATCTATAAAAATTAGCCATTAGGCTAATTTTTATTTTAAATCTCCAACAATTTTAATCTCCTCCGGGGTGAGGGCGTAGAGTTATATTGATGCTGAATAGGGTAGGGACTTTATATAATCTTCCATGAATTTCAAATCGGGATTCCCAATTTTATCTACTGGAAGTTTAATTTTTTCAAAAGGCAACCTCATTAGCCGAACCTGCCTACCATAGGCATATTTGTGTTTTAATTTGCTTAATATGGCCACTAAAAATAAAGAGTTGAGTTTATTTAATTCAAAATTAATTGGGACAAGGGTATGGATATTATCATCGCTAAAGTATTTATCGTTATGATAAAAAACATTAAAAAACATATCTATCGTTATTTTATTTTCAAATAATTTCTTTTTGTCCTTAAAGTCCTCAAAAGAGATATGCTCTGATACGCCATTATTGTTTTCTCCGGCAGTTATAAGCGGAACATCGCCCCCTATTCTATCTAACTTCGTCAATCTTTCTCCTTTTTCAAAAGTAAATAAATCGCCCAAACTAAACCATCCCCACTTTCGATCAAAAAGAGGGGGTTTTTTATTTGACGCTGATTTTATATTTAATTCATCAATTCTTAATTTTTGAAATCTATCAGGTACTTTCGCAGGTATAAATAAATCTCTAATGGTCTTATTAGCTTGTCTATTGTAACTATAGCGATACCTGTTTCTTTTTATACAAATTGTATAATAAATCATTTCTCGTTCTGTCATTTTTCTTTTGGGCGTAAGATAAAATAAGTCTCGGCCACTGTAATATTCATATGGCTGTAAAAATGTCGCCAAAACCGACCCGCCACCCGCAACAGTTAGCGTTCCAGAAGAAATCGGTTTTACATCGTTATTTTTTTCTACAAAAGCGGAAACTCCGTTATTATTTTCGGTCCGCGACACAAAGCAAATAGCCTCTTTTGATCTTTGAGGAACTTCATTTAAATTTATGAGTTCGAGATTCACGCCATATTTAACCTCAAATAAATCTGAAACTTTTACAAGATTCATATTCATTCATTTAAAATTTTAAATACCCAATATTTTTTTAACTCTTTTTCAAATTCTTTTTCAGTAATATCAGAGTAGTCGGTTTCGAGATATGCTTCCGCGCACCACTCGTCATTTATGCCAACTTTTTTTCTTATACTAATTCCCGGCGCAACTTTTCTATTAGTAAAATCAGTAAGCCATTTTTCTTTAATTTTGGGCCACTTATCAGTCGAAATTCTTCCTTGAATTTTATCTTTTCTAAATCCATCATCTTTCCAATATCCGAACCAGCTCTCGTGATGCGGGTCGCTGTCATGCGGAACATGGGCAGTAAAAACCATAATACAAGGAACTACGCCAACCGGATAAAATAAATCATTTGGCATGCTCATCACCGCTTCAAGACGATGTTCTTTCAAAAGTTGTTCGCGCAATGGATGCGGCGCGATAGCAAGCGACATCGGCACAATTACAATTCCCGTGGCATTTTTTTGCAACGCATTAAGTATTTGAATGACAAAGTTCCATTCATGCAAATCCTCGCCTTTTTGCGAATAGGGCGGGTTAATAAATCCAGCCGTTGCTTTATTTTTAATTTGATTAAAAATTTCTTCATCAAAACAGGAGCCCTGATACAGGTTTGTTTTGCCATCTCCGCGCAAAATCATATTAGACACCGCCAAGGCGAACATGGACGGTTCTTGCTCAACTCCAATAAGAGAATTTTCCAAAATTTTCATTCTTTCTTGCTCGCTCACGCCAGTGACCATTTTTTTCATAGCTGAAATAAGAAAACCGGCCGTACCGCAACAAGTATCTAAAACTACGGAATTTTTATTCAACTTCGCCAAATCGGCGAAAAGTTCGGTGATATGTTTAGGAGTAAGCACAATACCCAGCCCCTGCGCATCGCCGCCGGTATAACGGATAAATTCGCCGTAAAAATTGCCAATTATGTCAAAATCAAAATGGTCTTGAGTAAAAGGCTCCATTTTTGAATTTATCTCGCGAACAATATGCGCTAAAGGCGATTCGTTCCTTTTTTTATCTTTCTTTTGCAATTCCGGATGATATTCAATAAAACTGAAGGCATTTATAATCGCCTGTTTCTTTTCTTCCTGATTTACGCCGAGCCGAGCTTTATTTATAATATCTTTCAGCGCTTGAAAGGTTTTCTTTGCCAGCTCCCCCTCCTCATATTTCGGATAGGCAACCTTAAAACCTTTTTCCATAAGGGCAATAAGCACGCCGCTCACGAGAAGAGGCATCTGCGCCACTGTAATTTTTCCGTAATCACGCAAATAATTGTGAAGATCTCTGGAAAAACGGCTTAAATCGTTTTTTCTCGCGGCCGCTAAATTTTCATCGTATTGCGCGTAACGGATATAATCTTTCCAGACGACAATTTCTTTTACTAAAGCCGGCTTTTCTGATGTATCCTTGAGCCGTGCCGCGGCTTGAGCGCCCTTAGGATGTAAAAAGGTGTCAATTTTTAATTCTTTTTCAGTTTGACCGCTAACCGCGATGGCGATTACATTGTATTCTTTGGATAAGCAGGAGGCATATAGTAAAACTCCGTCCACCGCGCGGCTTGCGTATTGATTTTGTTTTAACGATTCATGATATTTTATATCCGCCTTGCACTCAATAACAATTAAATATTCCCTGTCTTCTGAATTAGAAATTAAAAATTCCGGCTTGCCCCTGCCTTTTCCGAGTTTACTTTTACTTAATAAAAGTTTTTTTATGAAAGGATTTTGAATTATTTGTTCCTCGACTAAGATATTACTATTTTTGTAGTAACCAAAAGATTCTAATTTCTTTCTTACTAAAGATTCGGTTATTTTTTCATTTTTACTCATAAGAATATTCTAACATTTTTATCTAATCTTGCTTAAATTCAAAATTACTTGACCATCAAAATTTATTTCGCCTGGGATTATGGGGATATTTTTATGAGCCGGATTTTCCGGTTTTAAATATCTTTTGCCTCCCTCCGCCATGAATCTTTTCACAGTGGTGCCATCTTCGCTTCTTGCGACAACAATATCGCCGCTTTTGAATTCTTTGGATTTTTTAACCAAAAGCATGTCTCCGTCATCAATGCCGGCGTTTATCATTGAATCGCCGGACACATATACAATAAACACATCGTCAGATTGTCTCACTTTTTCATTTGGAATTATTCCGGATGGAAGATCTACCCATTTAAAACTTGTTTCCGAAAATGATTCAATGTATGGACCGGCAGCAACCATTCCCACGATAGGAGCCAGTCTTTGTTTACCCAAAACCCTTAATCCCAAAGGGGTTATTTTAATTCCCCTTGCTTGTCCTTCTTCTCTTTTGATAAATCCCTGATTTTCAAGAGAATTTAAATAGTTAAGAATAGCTTGATTAGAAGCTAAATCCAGTAATTCTTTTAAATCAGCAAGTGTGGGAGGAAAACCGGAATCTTTAATGCTTTCATAAATAGATTCCAAAACCCTTTTTTGTTTTTCAGTAATAGCAGTTTTCATTACTAATAAGTATGTATGACTATTTAGTCATACTGCAATATGGAGCTGTGGATAACCCCGACGTCCAATTTTCACCCAATACGCCATGCGGGTGACGTATTAGCTTTTCATTTATAATCCTTGAATTTTTTCTTGGAAATTAATGATATCTTCCTTTCTATATATAATAGCTTAAAATATGGTTCAAAAAAAGCCGGAAAAAGTTATGTTTGTCGGTCGCGTTGGCAGGTCAAGAATCACGGTCCCTAGAACCTAGCCTTGCGTATTTATTTGATTTTAAACAAAAAATCTTTTAAAATTAAACTTATCGCCCCCATAGCTCAATGGTAGAGCAGCTGCCTTTTAAGCAGTTGATCTTGGTTCGATTCCAAGTGGGGGCACCAAAACTTTTATTCATCTAAACTTCTCAATACTCTTTCTAGAACGGGTAAAATGCGCTCCGCCATAATTTTATGCCCGCGCTCATTGGGATGAACTCCATCAAACCGCAAATCCTTGCGGAGCAAAATTCCGCCGAGGATATTCGGGACATAGCCGTCCACGCCTTCGTCAAAAGCCAGCCGTTCAAAAGTCAATTCAAAATTAGGAAGCAATTGCTTACTCCCGCCTATCAAAATTACTTTGGCGCCGGTTTTTTTAATCCGCCGGATTATCGTCCTTAAATTCGCTTTCACCACTTCTTCGCTGTATCCCTCAAAAAAATCATTGCCGCCGAGAAGAACCGTTACCACATCCGGATTTTTATCCAGAACATCCTCTTTCAGCCGCACCAGCGCGTCCGAAGTGTTGTCTCCGGTAACGCCGGCATTAATAACAGGAATCTTAAGCATTTCCGAAAGAAAAACCACATAATTTTTCCCGGGCGATACCACGCCATAACCGGCCGTTAAACTGTCCCCAAAGGCAATAATAATTTTATCTTTGCCGTAATCTTTAGTGGCGCCATTGCCTAAAAATGCTATAAGCGCGGTCAAAAAAAGCAGAATTACGGCCGCCACTTCAATAAAAGTAACTTTTTGGCGCATGTAAATTTAATCCCCTAAGGCCTTGCGAATTTTTGAGTCAATTTTCGGAACTTTAATGTCAAACTCCGCGTATAAGTCCCCCCTGCCGTATCCGCCCAGTTTTGGCATGCCTTCATTCGCTATCTTCAGAGGATTCCGCAAATTAAAACCGGCGGGAATCTCCGCTTTTATTTTATTTCCGGAAATAACCGGCAATTCAATTTTTCTTCCCAGCAAAACGTCAATCATATTCAGGTCTTTTTTAATTGTTAAATCATCGCCGTTCCGCTTAAAAACCGCATGGGGTTTAACGCGGACGCGGACATACAAATCCCCGCTTCCCGCGCCGCGCTCGCCGGCTTGTCCGGCGCCGGAAATTTTAATCAGCTGGCCATCGGAAATTCCCGGAGCAATCCGGACTTGAATTTCTTTCTGCGCCTTAACCCGGCCGCTGCCGCCGCACTGCCCGCAGATTTTATTGGGAATCTGGCCTTGTCCGCGACATTTCCCGCACTGCCTGACTTGAGAAAATTGCCCGAAAAAACTCTGGTGCGTTTCCCTAATTTCTCCCTTGCCTTCGCAAGTCGCGCATTTAGTAAATCCTTCTTTCGGCTCATGGCCGGCGCCCCCGCATCCGGCGCACTGCGCCGAGGTCTCAAATTTAATTGCCGACGAAGCTCCCCGGAAAGCGTCTTCCAAAGTAATTTCCTTGGCTAATTCCAAATCCGCGCCCCGTTGATAGGTCTTTCTTCTTTTTACGCCCAATCCCTCAAAAAACGCGTCAAAAATATCGCCCAAATTACCCATATCCTCCATCTGGGACGGGTCAAATCCAAATCCAAAATCAAAGCCGTTCTGGCCCTGCGAAAAATCAAATCCGCCGAACCCGCCCGCGCCGTCAAATGCCTTGCCAAACCGGTCGTACTGCGCCCGTTTTTTGCTGTCGGATAAAATCTGATACGCTTCGTTAATTTCCTTGAATTTCTTTTCATCGCCGCCGGCTTTATCCGGATGATGCTTATGCGCCATCCGGCGATAGGCCTTTTTTATTTCATCTTCGGAAGCGTTTTTGGATATTCCCAATAAATTGTAATAATCTTTTGCCATATAATTTTATAAAATAATCATTTCTCGTTCGCCGGCGCTTTCCAGCTTTACAAATCCGCTGGATAACGCCAATTTATATAATAGGTAAGCCAATCCGGCGCTTAACCATCTGATTATAAATGTAAATCCTTTTACAGTTAAAAATACCAGCAATGCCGCGCTGATTGGAAGAATCAGGCGCACCGGTTCTGGAATCTTTTCCAGCCAGGACACGATATAATTATAAATCACATCATTAAAAGAATCATTGAAATTAAACTTAAATCCGTATTTTTCCTTTAATTGATTAAGCGCCTGTTCAACGGCTATGGTTTTCATTTTCTGCGGCAAAGCCGAAAGTCCGGCGCCCAGCCGGCTTTCCAACGATAATTCCGCAAACTTGGCAATGCTCATATTAAAAGTAAAATTCTGCGAAAGCAATCCCTGAATAATCGGCTGAGCCGGCTGAATTAACTGCAAAAACCGTTCTTTAGTAAGAGTAGCGCCATTCACCCAAACAACTAAAATGCTGATAAATAAAGCAAAAGCGTTAAAGGCATAAGGCAGAACATAGCGTTCAATCCGGAAAAATTTCACTTTTAACTGATTATCCAATTCCTCTCTGCCGCGACGCGCCGCTAACAGCCAAAAACCGGCTAACGCCAGCCAAGCCGCCAGTAAACTAAAGGATAATTTTCCCAGAAACGGCGTAATCATCCCAAAACTGTCAATTAACGTTACGGCATAAACAGTCCGGCGATTTTCAATAAAAAGGACTTGCAGAAACAAAACGGCAAAAAAAATTAAAACGGTGAGTAGTAAAGGAGTCAAGTTAGCCACTCCGGCGATTACCGTTTCCAACAAATATCCGGCTGTTCCGGCTGAAACCGCGCCAGCCGCCCCGAGCAAAAAAATTTTCGGAGAAACATAAGAAGATATGCTGTCCACTGATTCCGTATTCATATTTTTATTCTATCATATCTGCCGTAAGCATACCTTCTTATCACTCTCAAGTCAAGAGTGCTAATTTTCTTTCTTATCGGCGGCGTTATGCTTCCTGTCGGCGCAACCACATTCTTTAAACGGCTTATTTCTGTCCGGACAGGCCTCGGACTTGCAAACACCCGGCTCGTCCGCTTCCCCGCCGCACCCGCCGGCGCAAATGTAATGTTGATTATCCATAATAAAATTATAACATTATTTTAATTATAAAATCTAAATAATGGCATCAATTACTCGGCCTATTTTATGATTTCTGCTCTTTGTAAAACTTGTCTCACGGAATATCGGTAATTATGAACTTTAGCCAAAGCTTTTCTGGCTTGTTGTTTAGTAATAAAACCAACAGTTACCTCTCTCGATAATCTGGTGGAATCGGGATGAAATCCTAATAATTTATCGGCTTTAGATTCAGATGCTCGGGCCAAAAGACACGAGTTAGCATTGGTTTCAATTAATCTTTCGCCCCGAGGTTTTTTCCAACCCAATGTTTTAAGAATTTCATTTACATCGCTTATTCTTCTCTGTAATAAAAATGGTAAATGAACGATATAAAGTGGCGGCTTATCAGAAAATAGTTTAATTTTCCTTATGCCTGAAAAAATAAATCGGTTCGATTTTTTATCTTGGCTCAAGCCAGTCCATTCATTGATGCCTAAAACAATTAATTTGATGCCCCGCCTTGCCGCCTCTCTATAATATGAGGGCACTACCGTGTGCCGGCACAAAATACATACCCTAACAAAAGCGTGAGATTTTTTAGATTTTATAGAATAATATTTTTTGCCTTGAACATAGTTCCTTAGAAATTCCCGCTTCAAGGATGGCGTGATTTTCTTAGAATACAATTCGGCTGTTTTTTGATAAGAAACGAGGTCGTGTTTTTGGATATATTTTTTAATATCAATTCTTACGTAATCAATCCCCAATTTTCTGGCTACTTGAGCTGCTCGACTGAAAATATGCTGAGGATAATAACCCAAATCAAAAGTAAACGCTAATGGCGTAAAGCCTATTTTCAAAACAGTATATAAAATAGCAGTGCTGTCTTTCCCTCCGGAAATCCCGACCATGACATCATATTTTTTATTTTTACTATCGCCAATAAAAGTTTTTAAAAATTCCAGTTCTTTTTTTAATAACTTGCCGTCAAAATTATTTTTATATAATTCGCATAAACGACATAGGCCGTTACGGCCTATAGATATGGTTGGATTTAAAGTATTGTTTAAACAAATTTTACATTCGCGCAATTTAACAATTATCATTTGACTTTGAATTTATTTTTTAAGTATTTAATTATAGCCCGGTCATAAGCGCCAACATATTCAAAGGCCTTGAGGGCCAATTTTTCATTAGTAGCTAAATCTATTTCTCTATTTTGGGCTAATTTATGGAGTACCATATCATAATCTTTAATATCAGTAACGATAGTAACATTCTTATAGTTTTTGGCGGCGCAGCGAATCATCGCCGGACCACCTATATCCAAATTGAATATTGCTTCCTCGTGTTCAAATTTTTTCTTCGCCACCGTTTTTTCAAAGGCATAGAGATTACACACTACTAATTCAAATGGTTTTATTTTGTATCTTTTACCATCTTTTAAGTGATCGGGGTTTAACCGATCGGCCAAAATCCCGCCAAAAATAATGGGGTGAATTAATTTTATCCCCTGCTTACCCATGATAGGTGGGTAGCCGGTTATTTCAGATACCTCCTTGATGGAAATGCCGTTTTTTCTTAATAACCAAGAGGTTTTCAACGATCCAACCAATTCAAAACCAAACTTCTTAAGACCCTTAGCAAATTCAACAATCCCCGTCTTATCAGTAACCGTTAATAAAGCGTATCTTTTTTTCATTGTTGATATTATAGTACAAAATCAGCAAAAAATCTACAATAATTTTCTGCTCTTCTAATTATTTTTTCATTCCGCCATAAAATATGTAATGATAATATATTCTTAACTCAAAACTTTAATGGTTTTTTGAATCAGCAGAACGCAGCGGCCCAGATGCTCAATAATATCGCGTTCCTTAAGGCGAATAACTCGCCAGCCGGAGCGGCGAAGATAAGAATTCTTAATCCTATCTTTAGCTTTTTGAAATTTGCCGGTATGAGCTTTTTTATTGTCACACTCAACGGCAATTTTTCCTTTTTTACAAAAAATCACAAAATCAATGCGAAAACGCTTGCTCTTGATTAAAACCGTAAATTCCGGCCTGACTTTTATGCCAATCTGCCGGAGACGTCTTTCAATAATTTGCTCAGTCGGCGGAATACCGTAAAGCTCCAAAATATCATGGGAAGAAAACAGGGTTTTCAAAGTCGTGAAGCCGAAAGAAACGCGGCGCGGAATTATATTTTTAATCGGCTTGGGAAGTTTTTCTATTTTAGAAAACTCACACTTTAAATAATCGTCGTTGGCTCTGAGATGATTTCTTTCTTTCGGCAATAAATTAATTCTTTTGACAATTTTTCGCCGTTTAAGGCGGGCATAATATTCAATTCGCTTGCCCCGCCTGCCAAATCCGGCCGGCTGATAAAAAGCGATGTATTTGAATTTTTTCTTTAGAGGACGCAATATTGCGCCTTCCTTTGATAAATAAAAAACCGGGATCCGGTACCAATGCTGTTTCAAAAGAATCCTAAGGTCATTTTTATTCTTCAACACTCCGACTAAAACAGTTTTATTTTCGGAAACTGCTTTCATCATACAATATGAATATAATATCAAACAGCGGATAAATCCATCATTTTTTTATACATTTCTGATAATACTTCGATTAGACCTTATCTATTTTTGCGGCGAGAATGAAATCATTTTCCGAAAGTCCTTTAATGGCGTGAGTAGAAAGATTAATTTTTACCTGCCGATAATCCGTCAGATGAATATCCGGATGATGCTCTTCGGATTCGGCTATTTCCCCAACCTTGTTTACAAATGCCAGCGCTTCTTTAAAGTCCTTGAACTTATATTTTTTACTGATAAATTTGCCGTAATCCGCAAGTTCCCAGCCCGGGATTTGTTTTAACAACGCCCCTGCTTCTCCATTGCTAAGCGGAGCTTGATTTCCCGCGCACGGCGCGCATTTTTGTTCAACTAACTGCATAGTTATATTTTATCACAAAATTTAACAACTTTATTAACTATTTTATTTAGATTTTTCTTTATTTCGTGCCCACAAATTCTTAACTACCGAAAAGTTATCCACATCCCCCACTGTTCCTATCTTCGGTAAATGTTCGGTATACTTACTATAATGAATAAATACTAAGTGTTGTTACTAAATTTATGGCTACTTTAACTAAAAAACAAAAAGGGGTTTACGATTTTATAAAAAATTATATAAACAAAAAGGGGTTTTCTCCTACTTTTGAAGAGATTAAAAAACATTTTAAACTTTCTGCTCTATCGGGAGTACATCAATATATAGAAACTTTGAAAGAAAAGGGTTTTTTAACTAAAAGCGACTATTCAGCCCGCGGAATTGAATTATCTAACCAAAATGAGCAAATGGTTCAAATTCCTTTACTTGGCACTATTGCCGCCGGACAACCATTAACACTATTTGATACTGTAAGCGAAAATATCGCGGTACCTAAAAATAAACTGCCTAATTCCAGCAATGATAATATTTATGCTTTAAAAGTAGCTGGTAACAGCATGATTGAAGAAAATATAAATGATGGTGATACCATTTTAGTGCGCCATCAAAATACTGCTGAAAATGGCCAAAAAATTGTGGCCTTAGTTGACGGCGGAGCTACGCTTAAAAAATTCTATAAAGAACGCGGGCAAATTCATTTACAACCGGCAAATAAAAATTTAGAACCGATAATTGTCCGTCGCGGACAGGACTTTCATATTCAAGGAATTATGCTTGATGTTGTTGAAACCAATAATAAACCCGATTTCCAACTTCCTAAAATATATAAAAAAGAAGCTGAACAATACAAAAAATTACCTTTAAATAAAATAATTTGCGGCGATGCGGTAAAAGAGTTACAAAAATTTCCAAACGATTCTATAGATTTAGTGGTTACTTCTCCTCCTTATGATTCTATAAGAGACTATAAGGGATTTACTTTTAATCTTCATGAGACCGGAAAAGAAATTTATCGAGTCCTAAAAAATGGCGGCATTGCGGTTATGGTAATCCAAGATCAAACAAAAAATTTCGGCAAAACACTAACCTCTTTTAAGACCATTATCGATTGGTGCGATAATATCGGATTCAAACTTTTTGAATGTAATATTTATAGAAAATATGGCGCCGAAGGAGCTTGGTGGAATAAACGATTTCGAGTCGATCATGAATATATGCCAATTTTTCTGAAAGGAGATCGTCCTGCTTATTTCAATAAAGAACCATTAAAGATACCGTCAAAACATGGTGGGAAAACAATGACCGGCGGCGGCACTAGACTAACCAATGGGGTCCGAATAGCTACTAGGTCTATCAAGATAAACCCAACTAAATGTCGCGGCACAATTTGGGAATATTTAACTGCCGGCGATGGCAGCCGCCTAAAACATCAACACCCGGCGACTTTTCCAAACCAACTGCCGTATGATTTTATCCAGTGTTTTTGCCCTGAAAATGGAATAGTAATTGATCCATTTGTCGGTAGCGGCACCACAACTGTTGCCGCGAAAAATCTAGGAAGGCAATACATTGGCATTGATATAGCTAAAGAATACTGCCAAATTGCCAAAAAAAGGATGAAAATTGAATATGTGCCGGTAACACCAAAAAAATCGTTCTAAAATAACTTCTTGCGATCAAGAGTATATTCAATGCTATTTCTACTTATAATAGCTAGGGATAGCGGATTCTTAGTAAGAAGATTATTATATCTCGCCTTTCCTGGCTTTACGCTCCCCTTTTTAAATTTGAATATCTCGAATGGTCCCCAAAACCAGTG